>Ga0070713_100000012_pt1 | contig 137708 bp, 147 predicted proteins | sample LARL82metaG_FD_65465 | JGI IMG/M metagenome (GOLD analysis project Ga0070713, IMG submission 65465) | Corn, switchgrass and miscanthus rhizosphere microbial communities from Kellogg Biological Station, Michigan, USA - LAR L8-2 metaG | ecosystem: Host-associated > Plants > Roots > Rhizosphere... | reverse complement strand
GGTCGAGAAGACTCGAACTTCCACGGGTTGCCCCACTAGCACCTCAAGCTAGCGCGTCTACCGTTCCGCCACGACCGCACATGTCCTGAAATCACAGTAGGGGCCGGGGTGTAGCAAAGCGCAAACGCCTTGGGAAGCCTTGCTAAATGCCCTCGCCGTCGACGCCGATATGGATGCCGCATTCTTCCTTGTCGATGTCGGCCCAGCGGCCGGCGCGATAGTCCTCGCCCGCGGCAACGCGGCGTGTGCAAGGCATGCAACCGATCGAGGGATAGCCGTCCTCGACCAGAGGATGGCGCGGCAGATTGTGCTTCTTCGTGTAGGTTTCGAGTTGCTCCAACGTCCAGTCCGCAAGCGGATTGAAGCGGAAGCGTCCCTCGAAGAATTCGACCGTTTGCATCTGTGCACGTTCGCGCGTCTGGAAGCGCTTGCGGCCCGTGATCTGTGCCGCAAACGGTTCGAGCGCACGCTTCAAGGGAACGACCTTGCGCAGATTGCAGCAGGCATCCGTGTCCTTCGACCACAAGATCCCTTCTGGATCGACACGGTTGCGCTCGGCAGGATTGGGCGCCAGCGAACGGATGTCGCCAAGGCCAAGTTCATCCTGAAGCCGGTCGCGATAACGCAACGTTTCGCCGAAGAGCTTTCCAGTGTTGAGAAAGAGGATCGGCGTCGCGGGATCGATCGCGGCCACCATGTGCAGCAAGACGGCGGATTCCGCGCCGAACGAAGACACCACGGCGCTCTTGCCGGCGAATTCGCCCTTGAGCGCGAGTTCCAGAATGCCATGCGCATCGCGGCCGCGCGCCGCGTCCTGAAGCTGCGCCAGCTTGGCGATGTGCAGCGGATCGGCTGCACTTTGATCCCTGCGATCGAACGCTCGCGGAACGATACCGCGCGCGCGATCGATGACCGTGACGGTGGCGCTCATTGCAGCCAACCTTTCTCGGCGATGAGGCTGCGTGAACGTTCAGACACTTCGTGCGCCGGCACTCCTTCGGCCCGCCAGGCGGCACGGGTGCGGCCCAGTTCTTCCGTCCGCGCGTCCCATTCGGGCCCGAAATGCTCTTCGAGCCACTCGCGCAGGCGGCGCGCCAGGCCGGGGGCGCGGCCTCCTGTAGAAGCCGTAAGAACCAGATCACCGCGCCGGACGATGGCCGGCACGTGGAAATCGCACAAGTCTGGCGCGTCTTCGACATTGACAAGAATGCCCGCGCTGCGTGCCTTCTTCGCCAAAGCGGCCGAATTGTGAGATGTCAGGCCGGCGATGAAGAGAATTTGAATGCCCTCAAGAGAGGTCTCAATTTCGACCGGCACGGGCAACAGTCCCGCCTCCAGCAGGAGCGCCTTGCGGCGCGTGTGACCGTCTCCGGCCCCGGCAAGGCCGACTTTGACGGTTTCGGGATTGACGACGATGGGAAGCAAATTGCGCCTCTGTTTTGGCCGCTTTGGCCGATTGTACAGCAGAGGTACGCACGAGGCCAATTAAATGCAAGGATTGAGTGGGGAATAAAATAAAGTACAAATACCACATGTATTAATGCTCTTTGACTGCCTTGTCATTCGGGAACATGAAAGTCGCGTGAGCGAACCGGTCCCCCTAAGCACATCAGTGCCAAGCAGCCTGGAATGGCGCGTAGCCGATGGATTGACCGCTTACCCCGACGCGGTCCGATTCATGGAGACGCGCGTGGCGGCAATCGCCGATGGCACAGCATCCGAACTTGCCTGGCTCGTCGAACACCCGCCGATCTACACCGCCGGCACGAGCGCCAAAGCAGCCGATCTGCTGGATGCACGCTTTCCTGTCTACCAGAGCGGGCGCGGCGGACAATTCACCTATCATGGTCCTGGCCAGCGCGTCGGCTACGTCATGCTGAATCTCAAGAAGCGCAAGTGCGACGTGCGTGCTTTTGTTCGTGATCTCGAGGACTGGCTGATCGCCTCGCTCGCGCAGTTCAATGTCAAGGGCGAACGGCGCGACGGGCGTGTCGGCATCTGGGTGGTGCGGGGCGATCGCGAGGACAAGATCGCGGCGATCGGCGTGCGCGTTCGCCGCTGGGTGACGTTCCATGGTGTCAGCATCAACGTCGATCCGGACCTGACGCATTTTTCGGGCATCGTACCCTGCGGGGTCAGGGAACACGGCGTCACGAGTCTGCATGATCTCGGACTTCCGGTTGCGATAGCGGACGTCGATGTGGCGATGAAGAAGTCCTTCGCCGCTGTATTCGGATCGCGTTAGATCGCAGAGCGGCGGTGAAAGCCTTTCTCCGCCGCGGGCTCGGCCTTGTGCATTTCGACGTTGGCGACGCGCGCGCCGGGGGGACCTTTCATGCAAAGACCGATCAAGGTCTCCACTGCCGCATTCGGTCCCGACACAAGTGCTTCGACGGTTCCGTCTGTACGGTTGCGAACCCAACCATCGACGCCCAGCCGCGTGGCCTCGGAAATCACATAGTTTCGATAGCCGACGGCTTGTACGAAACCCTCGATTCGCAACCGCAAATGCGTCAAGTCGCGCTCGTCGCTCATCGCGCCAGTATTAGGCAATTCCTTCGGTGCGGGCCAGCGTCCGACCCAGGCCTTCGAAGCGACGGACATTGCGTCGTGGTCCGTCGTGTCCCCGGACCTCACGATCCTTTGTTGAGCCGGGCCGGGCCGGACAACGCTACTTGGCTGAGGGCCCACTAGTGTCGGGACTCGAATTTGATACAACACAGCCATGCGCGGCGGGCCGATTGTCGCGCTAGAAATCAGTACGCCACGTTGGGCTTACACCAAGAGCTTGGGGAACTTCGTGCAAGCAAGATGGTTCGTTGCGTCCGCAGTTCCGGTCATTGTCGCGATTTCACCTGCGCTCGCCGAGACAGGCCAGCCCGGCGTGCTCGTGTACGACGCGGCATTCTTTGCCGACGCTCGACCCAACACCGCTTTCGACATGATCCGGCGGGTGCCCGGCTTCATCTTTGATGCCGGCGCATCCGCGCGCGGGTACGCCGGCACGGCGGGCAACGTCCTCGTCGATGGCGAGCGGCCCACGACCAAAGCCGACAGCCTCGATCAAATTCTCCTGCGAATCCCGGCGAGCGACGTCGATCACGTCGAACTGATCCGTGGTGGCGCGCCCGGAATCGACATGCAGGGCCAGACCGTGGTGGTCAATATCGTGCGCAAGAAAAACGACTCGACGCAGATCGTCGTCACCGCCGAAGACACCATCTTCGAAGATGGTCACATGGCGCCCTATGCCAGCCTAGAGTTCACGCGCCACGCCGGGCCGCGCCTTTATGAAGGATCGGTCTCGATCGTGAACAACTGGGACGATTCGCCGGGCATAGGCCGGCACGATGTCTTCGACGCCGAAGGAAATTTGATCGAGCATGATATCGCGCGCTCGCATGGTCTCGGCGTAGGCGTCGCCGCCAAGGGCGCGGCAACCACGCCTTTGTTCGGCGGCGAGTTCAAAGCCAACATGACATTGCAGGACAGCCCTTTCATTTCGCGGCTGACATACGATTCCCCAATCCTTCACCAGCTGTTTCTCGATAGATCGCGCAACAACACCGCCGAGCTCGGTCTGCACTGGAAGAAGAGCAGCGGCGAGACTGAGATCGAAACGCTGGTGTTGCAGCGACTCGGCCATGCTACCGACAAGAGCATCGCCGACGACACGATCACGCTGCAGGACTTTCGCTCCGCCAGCACGAGCGGAGAAACCATCGCGCGCGGCACGTTGCGCTATCTCCCTTTCGCCGGTCTGACGTTCGAAGGCGGCGGAGAAGCCGTGTACAATTTTCTCGATGGCCAGACGTCATTTTCGATCAACGGCGTTCCCGTCGAGCTGCCGTCCGCCAATGCCCGCGTTGAAGAACAGCGCGGCGAGATCTTCGGTCAGGGGACATGGAAATTCTCCGATGATTGGGTGTTCGAAGCCGGTGTCCGTTTCGAAGCTTCGCGCATCAGCGAGAGCGGCGACACCAAGCTCAGTCGCGAATTCTTTTATCCGAAACCGCGCGCGGTCCTGACCTGGAGCCCCGACAAGGAAACCCAGGTCCGATTTCGCTATGAGCGCGTGGTCGGCCAGCTTGATTTCAACAACTTCATCGCCTCGAGCGATCTGGCGGCCACCGGCGTCACTGCCGGCAATGCCAACCTAAGGCCCGATCAACGCACGCAGTACGAAATTTCGGCAGAGCGGCACTTCTGGGACAAGGGTGCAGTCGTGCTCACGCTGCTGCACGAGCAGATCAAGGACGCAGTCGACTTCGTTCCGGTGACTACCCCGACGAGCGTATTCGACGCGCCTGGCAATATCGGCAACGGCACGAATGACGAGATCAACATGGCCGTGACGCTGCCGCTAGATCGCGTCGGCCTCACGGACGGACTCCTGCGCACCACGAGCATCTGGCGATTCAGCGACGTGCGCGATCCGACGACGGGCGTTCGACGCGTCATTTCCTCCGAACGGCCTCAGGACATCGAGGTCAGGCTTTCGCAGGACATCAACAGCCTGAAATCGACCTGGGGTCTCTATTATTTCAACGGCTGGACGGAAGACTCCTTCCGCCTTGAGCAAACCCGACAGCGTCGCGTGATCCCGCCCTACTTCAGTGTCTACTGGGAATACAAGCCGACGCCGGCCTGGAGCATCCACGTCGAGGCCGACAATATCTTGCGCTACATCTATGACGACGTACGCAGGAATTATGCGGGTCCGCGTAATCTCTTTCCGCTCTCGAACATCGACGAATATCGCACGCGTTCGCAGCCGACGTTCAACATCCAATTGCGCCACACGTTCGATTGATAATCAGGCGAATTCGAGGATCACGTCGTCGAGCGCGAGGCTGTCGCCTTTCGCGGCATTGATCTTTTTGATCGTGCCGTCGCGTTCGGCGACGAGGACATTCTCCATCTTCATCGCCTCGACGACCGCGAGCGTTTCGCCGGCCTTGACCTCCTGGCCCACCGCCACGTTCACCGACACGATGAGGCCAGGCATCGGACAGATCAGCATCTTGGACGTGTCGGCAGCGATCTTCTTCGGCATCAGCGCGGCCAACGCGGCTGCTTCCGGCGAGCGCACCACCGCGGTCACCGTGCGGCCGCCTTGCCCGAGCTTGTAGCCGCCCTGCACGCGCGTGAGTTGGATCGTGTAGTCGCCCGATGTCGTCGACAAAACCATGATCGGCTGGCCGGGTTGCCATTCCGTGATGGCGCGAAACGGCTTGCCGTTGATCAGAAGATGCAGATTTCCGGCGGCAAGATTGGCGCCCGCTACCGCGAAATCCTTTCCATCGAGCGACACGACAAGTTCGCTGGCCACACGGTGTGCGCCGTTCATCGTGCCCGAAATTCCGCTCGCGCGCAGCGCCCGCACAAGCCGCGCTGCGACCGCGGCGGCAACGAAGGAGCGGCGCGACTCGTTGTCGAGCGGCTGGCCATGGAAGCCGTCGGGAAACTCTTCGGCGATGAACGCCGTCGTCAGGCGCCCCTCGCGGAAGCGCTTGTTGTGCATGATCGCGGTCAGGAACGCGATATTGTGGTGGATGCCCTCGATGCGGAAGCGATCAAGCGCCACGGCCATGGCGTCGATGGCGGCGAGGCGCGTTGGCGCGTGGGTGCAGAGTTTGGCGATCATCGGATCGTAGAACATCGAGATCTCGCCACCTTCGTACACGCCGGTATCGTTGCGGATCGTGATGTCGCCGCGCGACCCCTCGGCGGGCGGGCGGTAGCGGACCAGCCGTCCGATCGACGGCAGGAAGCCGCGATAGGGATCTTCGGCGTAGATGCGCGTCTCGACCGCCCAGCCGTTGATCCCGACATCGCTTTGCTTCAAGGCCAGCTTTTCGCCGGCGGCGGAGCGGATCATCAGTTCGACGAGATCGACGCTGGTGATCAGTTCGGTCACCGGATGCTCGACCTGCAGACGCGTATTCATTTCCAGGAAGTAGAATTTGCGGTCTTTGTCGACGATGAACTCGACCGTGCCGGCGCTGTCGTACCCGACCGCTTTGGCCAGTGCGACGGCCTGCTCGCCCATCGCCTTGCGCGTCGCCGCATCGAGGAATGGCGACGGCGCTTCCTCGATCACCTTCTGATGGCGGCGCTGGATCGAGCATTCGCGTTCGTTCAGGTAAAGCACGTTGCCGTGCTTGTCGCCGATGAGCTGGATCTCGATGTGGCGCGGTTCGGTGACGAATTTTTCGATGAAGAGACGGTCGTCGCCGAAGCTCGCCTTCGCTTCATGCTGCGACGATTTGATCGCCTGGACCAGGTCGTCCTCCTTGTGGACGATGCGCAGGCCCTTGCCGCCGCCGCCGGCGGATGCCTTCACCATCACCGGATAGCCGATCTCGTTCGCAATCTTGCGGGCGTGTGAATCGTCCTTGATCTCGCCGATGAAGCCGGGAACCGTATTGACCTTGGCGGCCAGCGCCAGTTTCTTGGATTCGATCTTGTCGCCCATGGCGGCAATCGCCTTGACGTTCGGGCCGATGAACGTGACGCCGACTTTGGCCAGCGCTTCCGCGAAAGCCTCGCGTTCGGAGAGAAAACCGTAGCCGGGATGAACCGCTTCGGCGCCGGTATCGCGGCAAGCCTGAACGATGCGGTCGATGACGAGATAGGATTGGGCCGACGGCGCCGGCCCGATGTTGACCGCCTCGTCCGCCATCTCGACGTGGAGCGCGTTGCTGTCGGCATCGGAATAGACGGCGACGGTCTTGATGCCCATGCGGCGGGCCGTCTTGATCACGCGGCAAGCGATCTCGCCGCGATTGGCAATCAGAATCTTCTTGAACACTCGACCCCCGGCCGCCCTGAAACGCCTGATTGGGCTGAAGTTTTAGGGTGTCGCTGCGGTTCCGTAAACCGGGCGGGCGCGTTTACGCAGGGGCTGGTGGCCATTTCCGGGCCGCTAGCGACTTGTCCCGGATCGTGCGGGATTCGTTGCCTTTGTATCGGTTCGACCAACGCTCGGAATTCGCCAGCGTGTCGCCCACGGGGAAACGAGATTGCTGACGCGTGATGGGCCCGACAAGATGGCTGTCCAGCACATTTTCAGGAGCGAAACGTGATCCAATTCATCAATTCGGCTGCGACCAAGAGCGCCAATCTGCCCTTCAGCCAGGCCACGCGGGTCGGTGACATTGTCTATCTCTCCGGCGCGATCGGCAATGCGCCCGGCAAGATGGAGCTGGTACCGGGCGGCATCGAAGCCGAAGGCCGGCAGATGATGCAGAACATCGCCGGCGTTCTGAAGGAAGCGGGCCTCGGATTCGAGAACGTCTTCAAGGCCGTGGTCTATCTCGCCGATATGGGCGAATGGGGCGCGTTCAATAAAGTGTATGTGACTCACTTCCAGTCCGGACATTATCCGGCACGAACGGCCATTGCCGCGCATCAACTCATCCTGGGTGCGCGCGTGGAGATGGAGTGCTGGGCGGACGCGAGCGGCAAATAACCGGCCTGCCGAAACTTATCCAACAGCCGCGCGATGGCGCGTGCAGAGTTTGATTGGAATTTTTGCGGCTTATGCTCTGTAAGTCGTTGGATAACTTTCGCGCGCTGAATTTTTTTCCAAATATATTCTGTAAGAATCCATGCGCCTCTTGAACCGTGACGGTCGAACCCCCAGTTGAGCTATATCCCCGAAAGTGCGTCCTGATCGCAGACAACTAAAGCGGTATGTTGTCGTGCTTCTTCCAGATGTGCGGCACCTGCTTGTTGCGCAGCATGCGTAGCGATCGTGCAATGCGCCAACGCGTGGAGTGCGGGCGGATGACGTCGTCGATATAGCCGCGCGAGGCGGCGACGAACGGATTGAGGAAGCGGTCCTCGTACTCCTTGGTCCGCTCGGCGATGGCTTCGGGATTGCCGCGTTCGTTGCGGAAGATGATTTCGACGGCGCCCTTGGCACCCATCACGGCGATCTGCGCCGTGGGCCAGGCATAGTTGACGTCGGCGCGCATGTGCTTGGACGCCATCACGTCATAGGCGCCGCCATACGCCTTGCGCGTGATGACGGTGACTTTCGGAACCGTTGCTTCGGTGAAAGCGAAGAGGAGTTTTGCGCCGTGCTTGATGATGCCGCCATGTTCCTGCGCCACGCCCGGCAGGAATCCCGGCACGTCGACGAAGGTGACGAGCGGAATGTTGAAGCAATCGCAGAAGCGCACGAAGCGCGCGCCCTTGCGCGAGGCGTCGCTGTCGAGCACGCCGGCCAGCACCATCGGCTGGTTCGCGACGAAACCGACCGTGTGACCTTCGATCCGGCCGAAGCCGGTGATGATGTTCTTGGCGAAGGCCTCGCCGATCTCGAAGAAGTCGCCCTCGTCGGCGACCTTCAGGATCAGCTCCTTCATGTCGTAGGGCTTATTGGGACTTTCGGGAATGAGCGTGTCGAGCGACAGTTCCTCGCGGCGCGGGTCGTCATGCGTCGGCCAGACCGGAACCTTGTCGCGGTTGTTGAGCGGCAGGAAATCGTAGAGCCGCCGCATCTCCTCGAGGCAGATGACGTCGTTGTCGTAGGCGCCGTCCGCAACGGCGGACTTGGTGGTGTGAACTTTCGCGCCGCCGAGGCTCTCGGGGGTCACGTCCTCATGGGTGACGGTCTTCACCACGTCGGGGCCGGTGATGAACATGTAGGAGGTGTCGCGGACCATGAAGATGAAGTCGGTCATGGCCGGCGAATAGACGTCGCCGCCGGCGCAGGGACCCATGATCACCGAGATCTGCGGCACGACGCCGGACGCGATGACATTTCGCTTGAAGACTTCGCCGTAAGCCGCGAGAGAACCTACACCTTCCTGGATGCGGGCCCCGCCCGAATCGAACAACCCGATGCAGGGAGCACCGTTCTGCATCGCCATGTCCTGGATCTTGCAGATCTTCTGGGCGTGCCATTCGGACGTCGAACCGCCAAGCACGGTGAAGTCCTTGGCGAAGACATAGACCATGCGGCCGTTGATCGTGCCCCAGCCGGTGACGACGCCGTCGCCGGGGAAGCGGTTCTTGTCGGTGTCGAAGTCCGTATTGCGGTGTTCGACGAACATGTCGAACTCCTCGAACGAATTGGGATCGAGGAGGAGTTCCACCCGTTCGCGTGCCGTCAACTTGCCGCGCGCGTGCTGGGCGGCGATTCGCGCTTCACCTCCGCCGAGACGGGCGCGGCGGCGGCGTTCGTCGAGATCGAGGAGAACCTTCTTCATGCGGAGCCTGCGACTTGGTCGGTCGGGCGGGAGACTGTGGGCGCCATGGCCTGCCGGTCAAGAGCCGGCCAACGCCATGAACAGTGCGGCCGTTTCCAGTTCGGCGGATAGCCGGCGTGTGCGTGCTTCGGCTTCGGCGTCGAGTCCCCATTTCTCGGCTTGAAACGCCTCGTCGATTCGCGACGCCGCGAAGGCTTCCGTGTGCGAAAGACGGTTCTCCAAAACGGCAAGCGCCAAGATGAGGGAATCGGTGATCGTCGTCGCTGCATGCAGGCCGGTCAGCGTCCAGGCGTCGTGGTTGCGCAGTGTACGATTCAAGGCTGCGATCGCCGCCTCGTCTTGCGCGATGTGGTTGACACCATGTGTCGTCTCAAGCCGTGCCCCATAAGTCTCGTGGGCCCAGTCGAGCAACGGGTCCCAGGCCGTTTGCTGGCGTCGAACGAGTTCGGCCGGTTCTGACGCGCGATAGCAGAGGAGATCGTTCCGGGCAAAATTGGTCAGTTGGTTGATGACATCATCGCGACGCGCGCTATCGATCGCCGTGTTGGCGAGTTTCGTCAGGTGCATGGTCGCCGGCACGATGTTGTCGCCCTGTTCGCGCCATTCTTGCGCGAGGGCCTCGGCGAGTTGCCGTGTCGGCGCAACGAGCTTGTGCTTCGAGGGAGTCAGAATGGGTTTGCCGTCGAGCTGGATCGACAGATTGTCTGCGACGGTCACGTCCTTGTAGAAGCGCTTCACCGCCGCCGCTTCTTCTTGGGCGGCCTGAGATTGAGCGCGGCGGTGTTGGCGGCGAGCGCGGACTTTCGCGCCTTCGGCGGCAAGCGCTCGCGCAGCGCGTCGGGGAGGCCATCGTGCGGTCCGAGTTTGGGCATCGGATGATCGGCCCAATAGAGCGCGCCGACGGCCTTGTTGTTCGACGGATGGAAGGGATACCAGAATTGGTTCTTCATGCGCGATGCTTCGCCGCCGACCAGGAGGATGGCGTCAGTTGGACTGTTGTTGAGGACCACATGCGTAATGCCTGTGCCCCCTTCCCAGCCGACGAAATCGCCGTCCGCCATCGGGTGGATGTGACCATCCAGCCAGCATTCGATGGCGCCCGTGACCACATAGACGAATTCTTCCTCGTCGCGTTCGGCATGCGGAAAGGAGGTCCGCCGGCCTGGCTTGAGCACTTCGAGATGGATGCCGATGCGTGAAAACCGCGCCAGCCGCCCGAACGAAGCATCGATGCCCTGGTCTTCGTTGCTGTTGACGTAACGCTTGGGCTTGTTCTTCAAAATGTCGCGCCAGGACCAGACGAAGGGTAGTTTGCGCGACTTGCGCGAGTCTTCAGGTGACGGGCTGCCGCGCTTCTGGTCCGTCAGTCCGTCGTGCGGGCCGAGTTTGCGGCGCGGCGCGTCCTTCCAGAGCTTGCGCAGCGTATCCGCGCGACCCGCGGCGACAGGGTCGGTCGGAAAGAAATACTTCGTGGTGAAGCGTGAGCCTTCCTTGAACATGAAGAGGTGCACATCCTCGTCACTGTTGTTGAGGAACGCGTTCGCGATACCGGTTCGGGCGTGGAGAGCGACGCCGTCGCCTTCCTTCAGTCGATGGAGATAACCGTCGGCCCACAAGTCCGGCGCGCCATGCAGAACGAAGACAAACTCCTCTTCGTCTCGCATCGCGGCGGGTGGACCCGAACGCGCACCTGGCGGAAGTCTGAGATGGCCGACGCCGAGCCGCGACAGCCCGGTCTCTTCACTCAGATTGGCGTAAGCGGCGGCGTGATCGACATCGGCCGAATTCGGGGCACCGGGATATTCGGTTTCGCGCCAATTCTTGATGAAGAAGGGACGAGGTTTCATTTTTTGCGCCTTGGCGAACTGGCAAACGGATTTGTGGTCATCTCGGCATCGAAGCCCAGAAGGCTCCAGGTCTTGAGCATGTGCGGCGGCAACGGCGCAGTGACCGCGAGGCGCCCGCCATCCGGGCGCGCAATGTCGATCGATCGCGCATGCAGGTGCAAACGGTTTTCGATTTCGCCTTTGCCGCGCACTTCCGTGCCGCCATATTTGAAGTCGCCCACAATCGGCGTGCCGAGCGCGGCAAGATGGACGCGAATCTGGTGCGTGCGTCCGGTGCGCGGCTTGACCGCGATCCAGGCAAGCTCCTCGCCCGCAGTTTCGACGACGACATAGTCTGTGACGGCATCCTTGGCGTCGTTGCCGACGCTCTTGTCGACCGTCGTCATGCGCTCGTCGCGGCCATGCTTGCCGAAGCCGCTTTCCTTGGCGAGCGCCGCCTTGATGGTGCCGCGCCTGACCTTTGGCACGCCCTTGGTCAGGGCCCAGTAGATCTTTTGCGCGCTGCGCTCTGCCAGGGACCGTGAGAGTTCAGCCGCGGCGGACGTCGTGCGCGCAACGACGAGGACGCCAGAGGTGTCGCGATCGAGGCGATGCACCAGCTTCGGCCGAGTATTCTTTTCGAAGGCGAGGCTGTCGAGCATGCCGTCGACATGCTGCGTCAAACCGCTGCCGCCCTGCGTCGCGAGGCCCGAAGGCTTGTCGAGCACAATGACGGACTTGTCCATGTAGAGGATTCTGTCCTCGAGACTGCCGCGCATTGCCGGTTTCACAGTGGCGCGTGGTTTTTCCTCGAGGCCGCCATGCACGACCTGAGGTGGCAGGCGAACGGTCTGGCCGGAGAGAACGCGATCGGCGGCCTTCACGCGCTTGCCGTCGAGGCGGACCTGGCCGGTGCGCAGGAGTTTCTCCAGCCGGCCGTGTGTGAGTGCCGGGTAGTGCCGCTTGAACCAGCGGTCGACACGGATGCCGTCGTCGTCGTGCGCAATGCGTGCAGTCTCGGTCATCAGATCCAACGGATGAACCACAAACCGGCGAACAGGGCCAGGATGGAAAGGAGCGCCGAGCCGGCAATATAGAGTGCCGCACCCGAATAGTCGCCGCGCTCGATCAGCAGAGCGCTGTCGAGCGAGAAAGTGGAGAAAGTCGTGTAACCGCCGAGAATGCCGACGGTGAGGAACGCCCGCACCTCCGGCGTCAGGTTCAACTTCAGTGCCGAGAGTTCGACGATGAGGCCCATCGCGAAACCGCCCGTGATGTTGACGACGAAGATGCCCCAGGGAAATCCGGGCCAGGTCGCGGACTGCACGGCGCCCGCCACGAAATAGCGCAACAACGAACCGAGCGCGCCGCCAAGCGCGACGGCGAGTAGAATCCCCAATTGCATGCGCAAGACCGAATGTTATCTGCAGACCTATAGCAGATTCTGCCGCCCAACCGAGCGTCGGGAATTGATAAAGTCCGCTAAGAGCGATTCGACTTCTTCGCCCGGAGCTTCGCCCAATATTCCAGACGCTTCGCGATCTCGCGTTCGAAGCCTGTGTCGCGGGGTTCATAGAATTGCTGCCGCGCCAAGCCGTCGGGAAAATAGTTCTGGCCCGAGAAGCTTTCCTCGGCCGCATGGTCGTATTCATAGCCCTTGCCGTAACCGAGATTCTTCATCAGCTTGGTCGGCGCGTTGAGGATATGCGCCGGCGGCATCAACGAGCCGTGTTCGGCAGCCGCTCCCTTCGCTGCCGAAAGCGCAGAGTAGACCGCGTTCGATTTCGGCGCGGTCGCCAGATAGATCACGGTCTGCGCCAGGGCGATCTCGCCTTCGGGACTGCCAAGAAAGTCGTACATGTCCTTCGCAGCCAACGCCTGCACCAATGCCTGTGGATCAGCCATGCCGATATCTTCGACCGCGGCACGCACGAGCCGGCGCGCGATATAAAGCGGCTGTTCGCCGCCCACGAGCATGCGCGCCAGCCAATAGAGCGCGGCGTCGGGATCGGAACCGCGGATGGACTTATGCAAGGCGGAGATGATGTTGTAGTGCTCTTCGCGCGATTTATCGTAGAGCGGCGCGCGCTTCTGGACCGCGGCTACGAGCGCGGCGGAGTCGAGGGGTTTCACGGTTTTGATGGTCGCGAGTTCTTCGGCGAGATTGAGGATGTAGCGCCCGTCGCCGTCCGCCATGGCGCGCAAACTGGCGCGGGCATCATCGGTTAAACTTAGTTTCTCGCCATAATGCGCTTCGGCGCGCTCGAGCAGCGTTTCGAGCGCCGCGTCATCGAGACGGCGTAGCACGAGTACCTGTGCGCGTGAAAGCAGCGCGCCGTTCAGTTCAAAGGAGGGATTTTCGGTCGTCGCGCCGACCAGAGTGATCGTTCCATCCTCAACGACGGGCAGAAAGGAGTCCTGTTGGCTGCGATTGAAACGGTGAATTTCGTCGATGAAGAGCAGAGTGCCCTGCCCCATGCGGCGGCGCTGGCGCGCAGCGTCGAACGTCTTCTTGAGGTCGGCGACGCCTGAGAAGACCGCCGACAATTGTTCGAAGTGAAGCTTGAAGGAGGAAGAAAGCAGACGCGCGATCGTCGTTTTGCCTGTGCCGGGCGGGCCCCAGAGAATGATCGAGTGCGGCCGTCCTTGCGCGATCATCCGTCCGATGGGGCCGTCTTTGCCGATGATGTGATCCTGGCCGACCACTTCGCCGAGCGACGCTGGACGCAGACGGTCGGCCAACGGGCGTGGCGCATCGTCGGAGAGTCCGCCAGCTTCGAACAGATCGCTCATACGCGCGAGACTAGCTGGTCCGCTGTGCGCTAGCCATCGACGCTCAAGGTCAATCGTTGGCCGCCGCGGTCGACGACGAGGTCCCAGTGGTTGGTGCCGGAAAGCGCCCGCTGCAAGTCGTCGGTTCCCGATATGGCTTGGCCGTTCACGCCGCGCACGATGTCCCCCGGCTGGAAGCCGTAGCCGCCGGACGGCGTACCTGCGGAGACCGACACGATGACGACGCCCTTCGCCATCAAGGGAAGTTGCAGCTCCACGGCAGTGGCCGGCGAAAGGTTCTCAACGCGCGCGCCCGTCAGCGGATTGCGTCCACCGATCGCCAGCAGCTGACGCGGCGGATTTTCCGGCGGCAAGGCCAGTGCGACGGAGACATCGGTCGCCTGCTTGCCGAGATGGACGTGCATCTTCACGACGTCGCCAGGCTTGTGCGTCGCGATGCGATAGTTGAGCGACTGCATATCATTCACCGGTTGTCCATCGACCGAAAAGATCACGTCGCCAACTTTCAGGCCGGCGGTCGCAGCCGGTCCACCGGGATAGACGCTACGGAGGAGGACGCCGTTCGGAACGGCAATGCCGAGATTCGCAGCGATCGCAGCGGTCACCGGTTGGCCGTCGGCACCAATCCAGGCGAGCTTGATGCCGCCGCCGAGCGCGCCTTCGAGCACGCGACGTGCAAGGTTCGCAGGAATGGCGAAGCCGATACCGATGGATTCGCCGGTACGCGACAGGATCGACGTGTTGATGCCGGCGAGCCTGCCGTCGGTTGTCACCAATGCACCGCCCGAGTTACCGGGATTGATCGCGGCGTCGGTCTGGATGAAGAACTGGTAGTCGGTCGCGCCGACCTGTGTGCGGGCCAGCGCCGAGACAATGCCCATCGTCACGGTCTGTCCGACACCGAAGGGATCGCCGACCGCCAGGACCAGGTCGCCGACCTGGATCTTGTCGCTGTCGGCGAACGGCACCGTCGCGAGAGACTCGCCGTGGGTGTCGATCTTGAGGACGGCGACGTCGGTTCTTGGATCGGACAACAGAACCTTGGCCTTGAACTCGCGCTTGTCGGCCAGTGCGACGACGATGTCTGAACCGCCTTGGACGACATGGTTGTTGGTCAAGATCACACCGTCGGCGCGCACGATCACACCCGAGCCCAGGGACTGCTGTACGCGTTGGCGCATCTGCGGGTTGCCGAACAGCTGTGCAAACATGGGATCGGAGAAAATCGGATTGGTGGGCGCCTGCACGATGGAACGCGCATAGACGTTCACGACGGCCGGCGCGATCCGTTTCACGACGGGCGCGAAGGTCAACTGCACTTGGGGCATCGAAGACGGTATCGCGCGCGCTGACTCAGCGAGCCCTGGCGTCGCGGACATGGCGATAGACAGATATACAATGAGAGGAAGCAACTTCATGGACGATCCTTAACCGACAAAAAGAAAAAGGGCGGCCAAAGCCGCCCTCAATCTAAATCAAAGCATGGCAAAAGTGAGGACTACTCCTCGCCTTCTTCCTCGTCGCGAATTTCGACCGGGCCGGAATCCTTGCCTTTGGCCTCCTCATCGCGGTCGATGAATTCGATGAAAGCCATCGGCGCGTTGTCGCCATGGCGAAAGCCCGCCTTGAGGACACGCGTATATCCGCCTGGACGCGACGCATAACGCGGGCCGATGACGTCAAAGAGTTTGGTCACCTGCTCGGCGTCGCGAATTTGCGCCAGTGCCTGTCGGCGCGCATGCAGGTCCTTGGCGCCGCGGCGCGACAGCGTCACGAGCTTTTCCATCACCGGGCGGATGGTCTTGGCCTTGGGCAACGTTGTCTTGATCTGCTCATGTTTGATCAACGCGGCCATCATGTTCGCGAACATCGCGGTGCGATGTGACGAGGTGACGTTGAGCTTGCGGCCCGAATTGCGATGACGCATGACACTTCCACTTTGTCGCCCTCATTTCGCGATGAGGACCGATTTCAATAACTACGCGACGTCTAATACTGATCCTCGTAACGCTTGGCGAGGTCTTCGATATTCTCCGGCGGCCAGCCCGGCACTTCCATGCCGAGGTGCAGCCCCATTTCCGCGAGCACTGCCTTGATCTCGTTAAGCGACTTGCGGCCGAAGTTCGGAGTCCGGAGCATCTCGGCTTCTGTTTTCTGAATGAGGTCGCCGATATACACGATGTTGTCGTTCTTGAGGCAGTTTGCCGAACGGACCGAGAGTTCGAGCTCATCGACCTTCTTGAGGAGCACGGGATTGAAGGCGAGATCGGGCTTGGCCTCTTCGGCGACGCGCTCGCGCGGCTCTTCGAAGTTGATGAAGACCTGGAGCTGGTCCTGCAGGATGCGCGCGGCGTAGGCGACCGCGTTGTCCGGTGTGACCGCGCCGTTGGTCTCGACCATGAGCGAAAGCTTGTCGTAGTCGAGAATCTGGCCTTCGCGTGTATTCTCGACCTTGTAGGAAACCTTCTTCACCGGCGAGAACAACGAGTCGACGGGGATGAGACCGATCGGCGCGTCTTCCGGGCGATTGCGGTCGGCCGGGACATAGCCCTTTCCGGTCGCGATGGTGAGTTCCATGCGGAACTCCACCTTCTCGTCGATCGTGCAGAGCACCAGATCGGGATTGAGAATTTCGATATCCGACGTTCCCGTGATCATGCCGGCGGTGACTTCCACCGGGCCTTGCGCCTTGAGCGAAAGGCGCTTGGGACCCTCGGCATGCATGCGCAACGCCATCTGTTTGACGTTGAGCACGATGTCGGTGACATCCTCACGTACGCCGGCGATCGATGAAAATTCATGCAGCACCCCTTCGATCTGGATCGAAGTCACGGCTGCGCCCTGAAGGGAGGACAACAGCACCCGGCGCAGCGCATTGCCGAGCGTCAACCCGAAGCCGCGTTCGAGCGGCTCTGCGGTAATCGTCGCGGATTTGCCGACCTCATGCCCGGCTTCAATCTTCAACTTTCCCGGCTTGATCAATTCTTGCCAGTTCTTCTGAAACATTCGTTCCTCATCGTTTCCCGGACGCGTCGGACCACGCCCATTTCGTTCGACGGGTAGGCTCTATTCCGAAAGCAAACTCAGACTCTGCGGCGCTTGGGCGGCCTGCAGCCATTGTGCGGGATCGGTGTCACGTCGCGGATCGACGTCACGACGAGACCAACGGATTGCAGCGCGCGAAGTGCGGACTCGCGACCTGATCCCGGGCCGGTGACCTCCACCTCAAGCGTGCGCATGCCGTGCTCCATCGCCTTCTTTCCGGCATCCTCGGCTGCGACCTGGGCAGCATAGGGCGTCGACTTGCGCGAGCCTTTAAATCCCATCATGCCCGCCGATGACCAGGACACCGAGTTGCCCTGCTGATCGGTGATCGTGATGATCGTGTTGTTGAAGGTCGCGGCGACATGCGCCACTCCGACAACAACATTTTTCTTTTCCTTCTTGCGGGCGCGACCCGCCTTTTTTTCCGGCGCTGCTGCTGGGGCTGCCATAGGACTACTTGGTCACCTTCTTCTTGCCGGCGATCGCTTTTGCCGGGCCCTTGCGCGTGCGTGCGTTGGTATGCGTGCGCTGACCGCGCACAGGCAGGCCCTTGCGGTGACGCAGCCCGCGATAACAGCCAAGATCCATGAGGCGCTTGATGTTCATCGCCACTTCGCGACGGAGATCACCTTCGACCAGATAGTCGCGGTCGATCGCTTCGCGGATTTGGATGACTTCTGCGTCCGTAAGGTCGTGAACGCGACGTGACGGCGCAATACCCACCTTCTCGCATATTTCCTTGGCCTTGGACGGTCCGATTCCGTGAATGTAGCGAAGCCCGATCTCGACCCGCTTCTGGGTTGGAATATTGACGCCGGCGATGCGTGCCACAGATTTCTCCGAATGCCTGTAAGGCCTTGAAATAGCTAACGTTTATCTGCAGGCAAAACTCTGTCCAAATAGCCGGATCGCGGGCAGGACAAGCACGCGCCAAAAACCGGGTATTTCCAGGGAAATCGTCCGCAAGGGCGCGGATTATATGAATCGCGAACCCCCAGTCAATGGCAATTAACACATTGTTTCGTGAGTGGTTTTTTGGGCAGCAGGTAGACCGAGCAACTAGCGTTTCTGATCCAGCGCCGCCGCAATCTTCTTGGTGACTTCGGCGATCGATGCCATGCCATCAATGGTGACGATCTTGCCCTGCCTTCCGTAATACTCGAGCAAAGGCGCCGTGTTCTTGTAGTAGACGCCGAGCCGGTGACGCAACGTTTCCGGCGTGTCGTCGGATCTGAGGATGCCTCCTTCCTTGATCCGTTGTTCGACACGGTCGAGCAGCACCTTGTCGTTCACCTTCAACTCCAAGACAATGTCGATCTTCCTACCCCGCGCCGCAAGCATGGCATCGAGCGCTTCGGCTTGCGCAATCGTGCGCGGGAACCCATCGAACACTGCCCCGTTGGCGCAATCCGACTGATCGTAGCGTTGCGCAATGATGCCGATCACGATGTCGTCGGGAACAAGTTCGCCCTTTGTGAGCAGCGCGTCGACTTTCTCTCCGAGTGGAGTGCCGGCTTTGACGGCGGCGCGCAGCATCTCGCCGGTCGAGAGCTGCGGCAGGCCGCGCGACTCCACGAGGACCTTCGCCTGAGTGCCTTTACCGGCGCCAGGAGGTCCAAACAAAACAAGATTCAACGACGCGCCCCCCGAAGCTTCGCCTTTTTGATCAGGCCCTCATATTGCTGCGCAATGAGATGACTTTGAATTTGAGCGACCGTGTCCATCGTGACGCTGACGACGATGAGAATAGACGTGCCGCCGAGATAGAAAGGAACGTTGTAATAGGCCGACGCAATCTCGGGAATAAGGCAAACGCCCGCGAGATAGAGTGCGCCCACGACAGTGATACGAGTCAGGACGTAGTCTATATGTTCTGCCGTCCTCTTGCCTGGTCGTATGCCCGGAATGAAGCCGCCATACTTCCTGAGATTGTCTGCCGTCTCCTCAGGATTGAAGACGATCGATGTGTAGAAGAATGAGAAAAACAGGATCATCAGTCCGTAGAGGACAAGATAGAGCGGTTGACCGTGGCTGATATAGGTGACGATCGTCTGTAGCCAATCGGGAATACTCTGTGCATTAAAGCCAGCGACCGTCGTCGGCATGAGCAAAATCGACGACGCAAAGATCGGCGGGATCACTCCCGACACGTTTAGCTTTAACGGCAGATGCGAGGACTCGCCGCCATACATCTTGTTGCCGACTTGTCGCTTGGGATACTGCACGAGCAGCCGCCGCTGCGCGCGTTCCATGAAGACGATTCCGGTGACAAGTGCGGCCACGAACAGGATAAACCCGATGATCATGATCGGCCCGATGGAGCCGGTGCGCACGGATTCGAAGGCTTGGCCGATATATTGCGGAAAGCGTGCGACAATGCCGGCAAAGATGATGAGCGAGATGCCATTGCCGACGCCACGGCTGGTGATTTGTTCGCCGATCCACATCAGAAGGATTGTGCCACCCGTCAGCGTGATCACGGCCGACATGCGGAAGAACAACCCCGGTGCGATGACGACATGGCCCCAATGTTCGAGACCGAGCGCGATGCCATAAGCTTGAACCGCGGCGAGCCCGACCGTTCCATAACGCGTGTACTGATTTATGACCTTTCGTCCCGCCTCGCCTTCCTTCTTGAGGTTCTCGAGCTCCGGGAAGACGGTCGTCATCAACTGGATGATGATCGAAGCAGAGATGTACGGCATGATGCCCAGTGAGAAGATCGCCATGCGACTGATCGCACCGCCAGCCAAAACGTTGAAGACATCGAGCAATCCACCCGATTGCTGCGTCAACTGGCGCGCAAGTTCGGCGGGATCGATGCCAGGCATCGGGATGTACGTGCCGAGACGCGCAACTATGAGTGCGCCAAGCGTGAACAGAATGCGCTGCCTGAGCTCGGTTGCCTTGCCAAAGCTGCTGAAATTGAAATTGGCGGCCAATTGTTCGGCTGCTGACGCCATACGTTTCTCCCGAGCGAGCCGACCTTATATCGGGTCAGCCCCGTCCATCGACAAGTTCAGCCGACGCACAAGACCATTATAGCTTAACCGGCCCGCGCCGCCCGCTTTTCGGCAGCCTTGGCGCGGCGCTGCTTCCTTTTGCCCGGCTCGCCCTTCTTGTTCATGTAGTTGGCCTTTTGGAAGGTCGTCGTAAGCGTGCCTCCCGCCCTTTCGACGGCCTGGCGCGCGGAGGCTGACGCTCCGGCCACCTCGATATCGATCTTGGCTTTGAGCTCGCCCGAGCCGAGCAGACGGACGCCATCGCGATTCTTGTGCACGAGATTGGCTTTCCTGAGCATCTCTCCGGTGATTTTCTGGCCTGCGTCGAGCTTTTTCTCGTCAATGGCTTTCTGCAGCCTGCCGAGGTTCAGTTCTACAAAATCATTCGCGAAAATGTTGTTGAAGCCGCGCTTGGGCATGCGCATGTGCAGCGGCATCTGTCCGCCCTCGAAGCCGTACACTTTCGTGCCGGTTCTCGCCTTGGCACCTTTCACGCCGCGTCCGGACGTCTTGCCGAGGCCGGACGACGAACCGCGTCCGACTTTCGCCTTGCGCTTGTGTGCGCCGGGATTGTTGCGAATTTCATTGAGCTTCATGTCACTTGCTTTCTTCAACTACCTCTACGAGGTGCCGGACCGCGAAAATCATTCCGCGCACAGAGGGCGTGTCTTCGAGTGTGCGGGTGCGTCGAATCTTTCCCAGGCCCAACCCACGCAATGTCGCCGCCTGAATGTCGGGCTTGCGGTTGGCACTCCGGATCTGTCGGACCGTTACGGTCTTCTTGGTCTTTTTGTCAGCCATGATTCAGTTCCTTACGAGGCAGCTGCCTGCTCTCCCTTTTGGCCCTCTCGACGCGCAATAATTTCCGTCACGCTGCGGCCGCGGCGTTGAGCCACCATGCGCGGACTCTGTTGATTGCTGAGTGCGTTAAAAACGGCACGAACCATGTTGTAAGGATTGGACGTACCTAGCGACTTGGAAACGACGTCGCCGACCCCCAAAGCTTCGAACACGGCACGCAGCGGTCCGCCAGCGATTACGCCGGTACCTGCCGGAGCCGGACGTACGATCACCTTGCCTGCTCCGTGATGGCCGCGCACTTCATGATGCAGCGTGCGCCCATCCTTGAGTGGCACACGTATGAGCGCGCGCTTGGCGGACTCCGTCGCCTTGCGGATGGCTTCTGGAACTTCACGCGCCTTACCGTGGCCAAACCCCACGCGCCCGCGTTGGTCGCCTACGACGACAAGGGCCGCGAAACCGAAGCGCCGGCCACCCTTGACCACCTTGGCCACGCGATTGATGTGGACGAGCTTGTCGACAAACTCGCTGTCGCGTTCTTCGCGATCACCGCGGTCCCGCCGTCTGCCTTCTTCACGCGCCATGTTTCAGCTCTTCCTCAAAATTCCAGACCGCCTTCGCGGGCTGCCTCAGCGAGCGCCTTGATGCGCCCATGATAGATGTAACCGCCGCGATCGAAGACGACCTGCTTGATACCCTTGGCGATGGCTCGCTCGGCGATCTTCTTGCCGACCGTTCCGGCCGCTGCGACGTTCCACGTTTTGGGCGCCTTGTCTTCCTTCTCGTTGGTCGACGCCGCCGCGACCGTGGCCTTGGCGCGATCATCGATGATCTGCGCGTAGATGTGGCGTCCAGAACGGAACACAGAAAGACGCGGGCGTCCCGATGCGTTGGTTACTACGCGAAAGCGCGTACGCTTCTGCCGCCGGGCGAAGAGGTTCTTCGTCATTTCTTCTTGCCTTCCTTGCGGCGGACATACTCGCCTTCATAACGAACGCCTTTGCCTTTGTAGGGCTCAGGGGGACGATAGCCGCGAATTTCCGCTGCGACCTGGCCGACAAGTTGCTTGTCGATACCGGCGATTGTCAGCATGGTCGGCTTCTCAGCCGTGATGGTGATGCCAGGCGGGATCGGATAGGCGACGTCGTGGCTGAAGCCAAGTTGAAGATTCAGATTCTTGCCCTGAACCGCGGCCCGATAGCCCACGCCCTGTATCTCAAGCTTGGAGGAGAAACCTTGTGTGACGCCGAGAACGAGATTGTTCACCAGCGAACGCGAAAGCCCCCACATGGCCGGCGCGCGCTCCATGTCCTTGCGCGGAGTCACAGACACGCCGTCCGGGCCGGCGCTCACTTCGACTTCGGTCGCAAGCGTGACCTTGAGTTCGCCCTTCGGGCCTTTCACCTTCACGGTCTGACCTTCGACCGTCGCGGTGACGCCCTTTGGCAATGCAACCGGCTTCTTGCCGATACGAGACATCATGCGCTCCCTAGAACACCTGGCAGAGGACTTCGCCGCCGACATTCTTTTCCCGGGCATGGGTGTCGGTCATGACGCCCTGCGGCGTCGACACGATCGCCACGCCAAGGCCCTGGCGATGCGGTTTCAGTTCCTTCACCGAAGTATAGACACGTCGGCCCGGCGTCGAGACTCGCTTCAGTTCGCGAATGACGGGCTGGCCCTCGTGATACTTTAGTTCGATTTCGATTTCGCGCGTACCCGACTTCATCTCCACCTCGGTGTATCCACGAATGAAGCCTTCTTCCTTCAGCACGTCGAGCAATCGTGCGCGCAGGCGCGAGTTCGGCGACTTGACCTTTGCCAGACCACGCAGTTGGCCGTTGCGGATACGCGCCAATAAATCGCCAATGGGATCGGTGACCGCCATTTTCCTCGTTCTCCTTACCAGCTCGCCTTGGTCATGCCAGGGATCTGGCCAAAATTTGCAAGATCGCGTAGCGCGATGCGCGACAGTTTTACCTTGCGATAGAAGCCTTTTGGCCGGCCGCTGAGATCGCAACGATGGTGAATGCGAGTCTTCGACGAATTGCGGGGCAGCTTGGCGAGCTTCAATCGCGCGGCGAAGCGCTCGTCCGTCGGAACTTTCATATCTTCAGCCTTGGCCTTGAGTGCTGCACGACGCGCAGCATATTGCGCGACCAAGCGTTCGCGCTTGTTGTTTCGGTTGATCTGGCTGGTTTTTGCCATTTCTTTGTTCCTCAGTTCACGAACGGGAATTGGAAACCCTTGAGAAGCTCCTTGGCTTCCGCATCGGTCTTCGCAGTCGTGTTGACGATGATGTCCATGCCCCACACCGTTTCGGTCTTGTCATAGTCGATCTCGACGAACACGATGTGCTCCTTGAGACCCATCGCGTAATTGCCTTTGCCATCGAAACTAGTGCCCTTGACGCCGCGAAAGTCGCGCACGCGGGGCAGCGCCATGGTGATCAGGCGATCCATGAATTCGTACATCTGATCGCGGCGGAGTGTGACCTTTACGCCAACCGGACGGCCTGCCGTGATCTTGAACGTCGAAATCGCCTTCTTGGCGCGCGTGATGACGGCTTTTTGACCGGCGATTGCGGTGAGGTCGTTGAGCGCCGCTTGAATCTTCTTGGTGTCCTGTGAACCTTCACCTGCGCCGATGTTCAGCACGATCTTATTGACGCGTGGAACCTGCAGCACATTCTTATAGCCGAACTTTTTCATCAGTTCTGGACGAATGACGTCGTTGTAGCGCTGCTTGAAGCGCGGCACGTAATTCGGGTCACGCTGATGTTCACCGACCGCTACCTGCGTGCCGGCGCTGACCTCGCGCTTGGGCTTTTTGTCGGCCTTGGGGGCCTTCTGTTGACCGGCTTCAGACATCGATGACCTCACCCGACTTCTTCGCAAAGCGGACTTTGCGACCGTCGTTCAATACCTTCCAGCCGATGCGGGTGGGCGAACCGTCCTTCGGATCGGCATGCGCCAGGTTCGAGAGGTGGATGGACGACTCCTTCGACACGATTCCGCCCTGTAATTTCTGCGTCTGGCGCTGGTGCCGCTTGACCATATTCACACCGGATACCAGCGCGCGATTCTCCTCGGTCATGATCTTCATGACCTCGCCCTTCTTGCCTCTGTCACGTCCGGTCGTGACAACCACGCGATCGCCCTTCCTGATTTTGGCTGGCATCACAGCACCTCCGGCGCGAGCGAAATGATCTTCATCTGATTTTTTGCCCGAAGCTCGCGTGTAACCGGCCCGAAGATGCGCGTTCCGATTGGTTCGCCTTGGGGATTGATCAGAACAGCAGCGTTGCCGTCGAAGCGGATGAGGCTGCCGTCGGGCCGACGCACGCCGTGTGCCGTGCGTACGACGACGGCCTTCAGGACTTCACCCTTCTTAACGCGGCCGCGCGGAATGGCTTCCTTCACGGAGACGACGATAATGTCGCCGACATCGGCGTAGCGACGGTGCGAACCGCCCAGCACCTTGATGCACATGACTCGGCGCGCGCCGGAATTGTCGGCGACGTCGAGTTCGGTGGACATTTGAATCATCTACTCTGCTCCGATGTCTTCCGGCTCACTTGCCCACTCGTTCGAACGCTTCCCAAGTTTTCAGCTTGGATAGCGGCCGGCATTCGCGGATACGCACCATATCGCCCGTCTTGTATTCGCCCTTCTCATCGTGAGCATGATATTTCTTTGAACGGCGCACGGTCTTGCCCATGACCGGATGCGTGAATCGGCGCTCGACCTTCACGACTACGGTCTTTGTGTTCTTGTCGCTGACTACGACACCCTGCAGAACGCGCTTTGGCATACCTTCTTCCTTCTTTCTCTCAGCCGGCCTTGCGGCGCTGCTCCGTCAGAACTGTTTCGATGCGCGCGATGGTCCTACGAACTTCACGCGCGCGACTTGTTTTCTCGAGTTGCCCATTCGCACGTTGAAAGCGGAGGTTGAATGACTCTTTTTTCAACTGGACGAGTTGGTCGCCGAGTTCATCCACTGACTTGGCCCGAAAATCATCGGCTTTGGACGATGTTTTGGCAGAAGTCTTGAGCGGCTTGGCAGCCTTTGCCGACTTTGCTTTCTTCGGCTTCGACGCCGCCTTCGCTTTCGTGGTTTTTCTGGTCGCCATCGTCTCAAGCACCCATGCGCGCGACGAACTTCGTCGCGATCGAAAGTTTTGCGGAGCCTAGACGCATCGCCTCCTTCGCCGTCGCAAAATCGACACCGTCGATCTCGAAGAGGATGCGGCCGGGTTTGACCTTCGCCACCCAGTATTCCGGCGCACCTTTGCCCGAACCCATGCGCACTTCGGCGGGCTTTTTTGAAACCGGCACGTCGGGGAAAATCCGAATCCACACGCGGCCGGCACGCTTCATCTGGCGCGTGATGGCGCGGCGTGCTGCCTCGATCTCGCGCGCCGTGAGGCGCTCGGGCTCAAGCGCCTTTAATCCGAAGGCGCCGAAGTTGAGTTCTGTTCCCGCCTTTGCCGGACCGTGGATGCGGCCCTTGTGTTGCTTGCGGAATTTGGTGCGTTTGGGTTGGAGCATGACGGTCTCTTATGGCGCCGGCGCAGGCGTCGGTTGACGAGGCTGGCTGCCGCGCCCGGCTTCGGCCTCTGCTAGGCGCTTATCTTGCGCCATCGGATCGTGTTCCATGATCTCGCCCTTGAAGATCCAGACCTTCACCCCGCAGGTGCCGTAGGTCGTCTTCGCTGTGGCGATGCCATAGTCGATGTCCGCACGCAGCGTGTGCAGCGGAACGCGACCCTCGTGATACCACTCGACACGCGCAATTTCGGCGCCGCCAAGGCGGCCGCCGCACTTGATGCGAATGCCGAGCGCACCGAGGCGTTGGGCCGTCTGCACGGCTCGCTTCATCACGCGGCGGAAGGCAACGCGACGTTCAAGTTGCTGCGCGATGTTTTCCGCAACCAGCTTGGCATCGATCTCGGGTTTGCGGATCTCGACGATATTCAGATGAACTTCGTCGGCCGTGTATCTCTGCACGTCGCTCTTCAGTTTCTCGATGTCGGCGCCCTTCTTGCCGATGACAACGCCCGGCCGTGCGGAATGGATCGTGATTCGGCACTTCTTGTGCGGACGCTCAATCACGATGCGCGAAACGCCGGCCTGCTTGAGCTTATCGGACAAGTACTCGCGAATTTTGATGTCTTCCTGCAGCAAGCGGCCGAATTCCCGCTTTCCCGCATACCAGCGCGAGTCCCAGGTCCGGTTGATGCCGAGGCGCAAGCCAATCGGGTTAACTTTCTGACCCATTAGGCGGTCTCCTTTTCCGCCTTTTTGGCGGCAGGTTTCTTGGCAGGCTTCTTGGTGTCAGTCTTTTTGGCAGTGGCCTTCTGCTTCTTCGGTTTTTCTTCGACAGGCTTCTCTTCGCGCTTCTCCTCGACGACGATGGTGATCTGCGAGAAGGGCTTTTGAATGCCAGCGCCGCGGCCTCGGGCTCTGGCCATAAAACGCTTCATGACAAGGTTCTTACCCACGCTGGCCTCAGAGACGAACAAGTCGTCGACGTCGAGGTCGTGATTGTTCTCGGCATTTGCAATCGCGGACTGAAGAACCTTCTTCACCACCTTGGCGACGCGCTTGGGTGAAAACGTGAGCTCATTCAGAGCTGCACCGGCCCTCTTGCCGCGGATCGTGCCGGCGACAAGGTTGAGTTTGCGCGGACTGGTTCGGATCATCGTTCCGACAGCCTTGGCCTTGTTTTCAGGAAGAACGCGGGCGCGTGCGGCTTTACCCATCACTCCACCCTCTTCGCTTTTTTGTCACCTGCACCGGAATGGCCGTGGAACGTCCGCGTCGGCGAAAATTCGCCCAGCTTGTGACCGACCATGTCTTCTGTGACGAGCACGGGAATGTGCTTCTTGCCGTTGTATACGCCGAACGTAACGCCAACGAATTGTGGCAGGATCGTCGAACGGCGCGACCAGGTTTTGATCACGTCCTTGCGTCCGCTACCGCGCGCGGCCTCTGCCTTTTTGAGCAGATAGCCGTCGACGAATGGGCCTTTCCAAACTGAACGAGTCATGTCTTAGCCTTGCGTCTTGCCCTTGCGGGTTCGCACGATGAACTTCGTGGTCCGCTTGTTGGTACGAGTCTTGTTGCCCTTGGTGCCCTTGCCCCAGGGCGTGACCGGATGGCGTCCGCCCTTGGTGCGGCCCTCGCCGCCGCCATGCGGATGGTCGATCGGGTTCATCGCCGTGCCGCGAACGTGCGGTCGCTTGCCTTTCCAAACGTTGCGGCCAGCCTTGCCGATCACTTCATTCATGTGATCCGGATTGGAAACCGCGCCGACGGTTGCCATGCAGACAAGCGATACTTTGCGCACTTCGCCGGAGTTCAGGCGCAAAAGTGCATAGCCTGCGTCCCGTCCTAGATATTGCGCGTAAGTCCCGGCGGAACGCGCGACCTGCCCGCCCTTGCCAGGCTTCATTTCGATATTGTGAACGATGGTGCCGATCGGCATCGCCGCGAGCCTCATCGCGTTTCCCGGCTTCACGTCGACTTTGTCGCCGGAGACGACAGTGTCGCCGACGGCGAGACGCTGCGGTGCCAAGATGTAGGCGAGTTCGCCGTCCTTATACTTGATGAGGGCGATGAAGGAGGTCCGGTTTGGATCGTACTCGAGGCGCTCAACCTTTGCCGGCTGGTCGAACTTGCGCCGCTTGAAATCAATGACGCGGTAACGCTGCTTGTGTCCGCCGCCTTGCCAGCGCACGACGATGCGGCCGGTATTATTTCGGCCGCCGGACGAGAGCTTGCCTTCCGTCAACGCCTTCACCGGACCGCCTTTGTGCAAACCGGTACGATCGATCAGCACCAACTGGCGCTGACCGGGGGTCGTCGGACGGTATTGTTTGAGCGCCATGACTTATAATCCCGTCGTGATGTCGATCTGCTGGCCCTCTTCGAGGGTCACGATCGCTTTCTTGAAATCGCTACGCGCGTAAGGTTTGCCGCGGGCAAGTTTGCGCTTGCCCTTGACGATCACGGTGTTGACCGCCTTGACTTTGACCTTGAAGAGATCGGCCACAGCCGCGGCGATCCTCGGTTTTGTGGCGTCGAGTGCGACCCTGAAGACGATCTGGTTCGTCTCGGTCAGCTTGGTCGCCTTTTCGGTGATGACCGGGGCGATGATGACATCGTGATGCGTGCTCATGCCAAGCGCTCCTCGATGGCCGCGAGCGCAGCCTTGGTGAGCACGAGCTTGTCGCGCCGGATGATGTCGTACACATTAAGACCGGAAGCAGGCAGCAGCGCGACGTGACTGAGGTTGCGCGCCGAGAGAGCGAAATTCTCGTCGAACGCGCCGTCGACCACCAGTGCGCTCTGAAGACCGAGCTTGCCAAACTGCTTGGCGAGATCGCCCGTTTTGACCGCTTTGCTCTTCGCTTCGTCGAGAACGACGATCGATCCAGACTTCGCCTTGGACGAAAGCGCGTGGCGCAAGCCGAGCGCTCGGACTTTCTTGGGTAGATCAAATTCGTGGCTGTGCGCAACCGGTCCCATGGCCTTGGCACCACCGACGAAGAGCGGCGCTGAACGCGCGCCGTGGCGTGCCTGACCCGTACCCTTCTGCTTGTACATCTTCTTTTTCGTGCGGTTGACTTCCGCACGGGTCAGAACCTTGTGCTGGCCGGAGCGTCTTTTCGCGAGTTGCCAGACGACGACGCGCTGGATCAGATCGGCACGGGGTTCGAGGCCGAAGATGTCGTCCTTCAGCTCGATTTCGCCGGAAGCCTTGTTGTCCAAATTGAGGACTTTGGTTTTCATGTCAGCCCTCTGCCTTCTCGGCAGCTGGAGCTGCGTCGCGCTTCTTGACCGAACCGGGCATTGGAAGATCCTTGTGCGGTCGCTTGACGGCGTCGCGCACCATGACCCAACCGCCCTTTGACCCCGGCACTGCGCCACGGATCATGATAAGGCCGCGCTCGACATCGACTTTGGCCACTTCCAGGTTCTGCGTCGTGACGTTGTCGACGCCGTAGTGGCCATGCATCTTCTTATTCTTGAACGTTTTGCCGGGATCCTGACGTCCGCCCGTGCCGCCGAGCGATCGGTGCGAGATCGAGACGCCGTGCGACGCTTCGAGACCGCGGAAATTCCACCGCTTCATCGCACCCGTGAAACCGCGGCCAATTGTGACGCCGGTCACGTCGACCTTCTGACCCGGCACGAAGTGATCGGCCTGAATAAGGTCTCCGACTTCGAGCAGGTTCTTCGCATCGACGCGGAATTCCGCGAGCTTCTTCTTGGGCTCGACTTCGGCTTTCGCAAAATTGCCGCGATCTACTTTCGAAAGGCGCTTGGCTTTGGCAAAACCGGAGCCGAGTTGCACGGCGCTGTAGCCGTCCCTTTCGTCTGTTCGTGTTGAGACGACCTGACAGCCGTCGAGCTTCAGGACCGTGACGGGCACGTGCCGTCCATCGTCCAGAAACAGACGGGTCATGCCGACCTTTTGCGTGATGACGCCTGTGCGCATCGCGTTGTTCCTTAGAGCTTGATTTCAACGTCGACACCGGCCGCAAGGTCGAGCTTCATCAAAGCGTCGACGGTCTGCGGCGTGGGATCGATGATGTCGAGTAGGCGTTTGTGCGTGCGGATTTCGAACTGTTCGCGGCTCTTCTTGTCGATGTGCGGAGACCGGTTCACGGTGAAGCGCTCGATGCCGGTGGGTAGCGGAATGGGTCCTCGCACCTGCGCGCCTGTGCGCTTGGCCGTGTTGACGATCTCGCGCGTCGAGTTATCGAGGATGCGATGGTCGAAGGCTTTCAGCCTGATACGGATATTCTGGTTTTGCATGGTCTGAGCCTTCGATCCCGAAACCGCTTTACTTCAAAATCTTTGCGACGACGCCGGAGCCGACGGTTCTGCCACCTTCGCGGATGGCGAAGCGCAGCTTCTCCTCCATGGCGATGGGCACGATCAGTTCGACTTCGATCGAGACATTGTCGCCCGGCATCACCATTTCGGTGCCTTCCGGCAGCTTGACGATCCCCGTCACATCGGTGGTGCGGAAGTAGAATTGCGGCCGGTAGTTGGCGAAGAAGGGGGTGTGACGCCCGCCCTCGTCCTTGGTCAGGATGTAGACCTCGGCCGAGAAGTTGGTGTGCGGCGTGACACTGCCGGGCTTGGCCAACACCTGGCCACGCTCGACCCCGTCGCGCTCGATGCCGCGCAGCAAAGCTCCGATATTGTCGCCGGCCTGACCTTGGTCCAGGAGCTTTCGGAACATCTCGACCCCCGTCACCGTGGTCGAAGAGGTCGGGCGGATGCCGATGATCTCCACCGTCTCGCCGACCTTGACCACGCCGCGCTCGACGCGGCCCGTCACCACCGTGCCGCGACCCGAGATCGAGAACACGTCCTCGATCGGCATCAAGAACGGCTGGTCGATCGGACGGTCCGGTTGCGGGATCGACTCATCCACCGCATTCATCAGTTCGATGACCGCATCATGGCCGAGCTTGGGCTCCTTGCCCTCCAGCGCCATCAAGGCGGAGCCGCGGATGATCGGCAGCTTGTCGCCCGGGAACTGGTAGCTCGAGAGCAGCTCGCGCACCTCCAACTCCACCAGGTCCAAAAGCTCCGGGTCGTCCACCATGTCGCACTTGTTCATGAACACCACCAAGGCCGGAACGCCGACCTGGCGCGCCAGTAGGATGTGCTCGCGGGTCTGCGGCATCGGACCATCGGCTGCGCTCACCACCAGGATCGCGCCGTCCATCTGGGCCGCACCCGTGATCATGTTCTTCACATAGTCGGCATGGCCAGGGCAGTCGACATGGGCGTAGTGCCGCTTCTTGGTCTCGTACTCCACATGCGCCGTGGAGATCGTGATCCCGCGCGCCTTCTCTTCCGGCGCCTTGTCGATCTGGTCGTAGGAGGTGAACGTCGCTCCTCCCGTCTCCGCCAGAACCTTCGTGATCGCTGCCGTCAGCGACGTCTTGCCATGATCAACATGACCGATCGTCCCGATGTTGCAGTGCGGCTTCGTCCGCTCAAATTTGGCCTTCGCCATCGTGGTTATCCTTCGTCTTCACGTCCGCTCTCGCGGTATTCGAATTCTTCCGTCGTCCATCTCGTCCCCTCTTCCCTTCGGCGGAGCCGAAAGTCTGGAGCGGGTGAAGGGAATCGAACCCTCGTCATCAGCTTGGAAGGCTGTTGCTCTACCATTGAGCTACACCCGCGCTTCTGAGTCCGGACTTTCTCGCGGTCTCAGGGTCGATTCGGTATCTTGTTCGTCTCTCTTTCCTTCTGACTCTCGACTTCCTTCTCCGACTTCCGGCTGGTGGAGGGGGTTGGATTCGAACCAACGTAGGCGTAGCCAACGGATTTACAGTCCGTCCCCTTTAGCCACTCGGGCACCCCTCCGGAACAATTTCTCTAACTGGAACAAAATGTTACGCACCAGTCACCGGTCGGTACTGCAGCGCGCTCGATCCGGTCGGAACGAACGTGAAAACACGCCTTTCGGAGGGTTGGCTGCGGACCGGGGGTTATTGGTCAATTGTGGAAGTGTGTCAATAGATTATTACCGCGCAAAAGGCCGAAAATTGACCCCGCGATCACGACTTGCAGGCCGAGGCTAACCTTAGGCATCCATCCGGCGCAAGGGCCGTAGCCGAGAGTGCGCCCTTCGGACTCAGAGCGCTTGGGAAATGCCCACAAAGTAGGCACGTCTCGGTCCGAATTGCGGTGCGCCAACTCCCACACCGGTCCCGTCGCGAATCTCATACTTCTCATCGAAGACATTGATCACGTCGAAACGCAGCGTCAGAGGTTTTTCCGTGATGCTGACGTCGATTGGTCGGCTGACACCGAAATTCACCTGGACGTAGCCAGGCACGTGGTCGCCATTCGGCGTCGCGCCGTCGCGTCTCAGACCCGAGCCGTACAGTAGATCGGTACTGACGCGGAATTGTCGCCAGGAATAGGACGCGCCAGCGGAGATCGAGACGATCTGTTGGTGATCGAGGGGGATGTAGTGTGTGGCGATGAATGCCAAATCGTCCGGCGAAAATTGGAACTGGCTGCTGACGATTTCCCGCCCGACTGCGCGTTCATAGGCTGCATTTAGATAGGCGTTGAAGGGTCCGCCGTCGTCGTAGTTGGCGGTGAGCTCGACGCCATATTGCCGGCCGTTTTTGTAGTTGAAGGGCGTCAAGATAATCGGCGCGCCGAATTGGCCCTCGTCGATCAGATTTCGCGAGGCCTTATAGAAACCGTCGAGACCAACTGTCAGTCCCTGGAGAACGCCCTGCTGAATGCCCACGTCATAGTAATCCGCGCGCTCGGCCTTGGGGGTCGTGTCGGTGTGATCGGCCGCGGCCGTCGTGTTGTCGAACAACGCGACATCGGTCGTGGCAACGAGCTCGAATGACGGCGGCGAAAAGTAACGCGAAAAGCCGCCGTGCACCGTCGTGGTATCGCTCGCAGTCCACACAAAATTCACGCGCGGGCTCAACTGGCCTTCCGCGTCGAACGCCTGGAATTGATCCCACCGTATGCCGTAGTTGATGGTGAGGGACGAAAAGACTTTCCATTCGTCCTGGACATAGAGGCTGTAGCTCCAGGCATGCTTGGTTCCGTTGTCGATGATTGTGAGAGGCTTGTCGGGTGAAGTCTGATTGCCAGTGGCATCGACTCCGAGCACTTGCGATGATGTTCGACTCGCCAAATCATCGGCTTGATAGACGACACCCGCGCGAAGCGTGTGAGTGCTTGTGGCATGCCACGCGCTCTCCGCCTGCAACCCATACGCTTCGTCTCGTTTGTATGCGGTCTGTGCGATTCCGTTGAATAGGAGGTCGCCAAGCGGATCGGGCATGAAATACAGACTCGAGTAGCGCCCAAACGCCGATACCTGAAAGTCGAATGATCCGAGCGTATGCAGATAGCTCACGATGCCGTAATGGGTGATCTCGCGCTGGTTTTCGTTCAGGTTCACGCTGGGAAAGAGAAACTGGCCATTCGCGGTCAGGACACCGTCGGGGCCCAACCCACTGATTGCCTCCAGGCCAGCGGGCTGAAGTCCGCGCTGGTTTGGAATCTGGAACATGCCGTTCGACGTACCGAGGATGGCTGTAACCGAACTCATGTCGTCGAGGATATCCTGTGCAAAGGCGAACCCATGCCACTGTTTCGTCCGGTCATGTAGCGGATCTGTTGTGCCGTCGGGCGATTCAATGCCCAGCGTGTTGGTGAGATAGTCGCCCGTGACGAAGTAGTTGAACGCCCCGGACGAACCGCCATAGTCAAAACTCGGATTGAGTTCGCTGTGGCTTCCGCCATACATCGAGACATCGCCGCCCGTCTGAATCGCCCCCGACTTCGTTTGCACATCGATGATACCCGCCGTGCGCAGTCCATATTCTGCTGGTAGTGCTCCCGTAATCAGCTTTAGCGATCCGACAAAGCGCGGATCAAGCGTTTGGCCAAATACCGAGATACCTTCCGGGATGATGATGCCGTTCAGACGATATTGCAGTCCGTTGTGCTCGCCACGCACGTGCAGCTGACCGAAGGAGTCTTGCGCCACTCCCGGAGCCTGCAACACGACTTGGTTCAGGAGATTGTTGTCGCCGCCCGGCTGCGCTTGGATATTGGCGTCCGTGATTGTGTAGGTCGACGCGCCGACCTGCGATTGAATCCCGATGCGCGCCTCGTTGAGCCTCTCGGCCGTGACCGTCACGGTTTCGACGCCGTCAGCCCACGTAGGCGTGATCGAAAAAACGATAGCCACCGCCGAGGCGGTCGCGAACACATGTGTACGAAACATGGAAATTCTCGCGGCATTGCCACGCCCTCGTCGTTGTGAGACCGAGGTGAGCGATGAATGGATGCGATCCGCGCGCAACAACCTGCGTCACGTCACGCTCGAAATTTTTGTGGAATCAGCCGAGAGGCGGTGCGCGCCCACGCCAAATGTGCGTGACAGTGTGCAGGAGCGGCGCGTACTGAACAGTGAGCTCGATGACGGAAAGAGAAAGTGAGGGAAGAAGCAGTGCTGACGCCGCCGGAGTGACGAATTGGCCGGCATGAATGAGTTCTTGGCACAATGGACAATTGGCAGGGTCTTCGTTGGCCGGATAGCGATCCTTGCGTTCGACCGGTGCACCGATCGAAACCTTTCCGCCGCCGAGGACCAATTGAGTATGAACCCGTGAGGACTGGCCTTCAGAAGCGAAATGAATGTGCGTCAGAGTCAGGTATGTCTGGACCGCAAATGCCAGCAGAGTGGCAAGCATAACAAGGCGCGCGCCGGCAACGCGCCGCCGCTTGAGTCCCCTGACCCTTGTCTTGACTCGTCTCATTGCGCACACAACACACCAAAGGGGCTTATTTGCAAAGCCAAAATCGCGTGAACGGTTGATTACGGCACATTCACGCCTTGCTGCTGGCGTGGTTTTCACTATAAGCGCGCACATGAAACGCCCGGACGGAATATCTAAACGTCGAGCCGAACCCAAGTTCGATCGAGACAGGCGAATCTTTCACAAACGCCATGACACAAAGCTCGAGAGCGGACTTTGGCTTTACGGTCTTCACGCGGTGCGCAGCGCGCTTTCAAATCCAAAGCGTTTCGTTCGCCGCGCAATTTTGACCGAGCGAGCCGCCGAAGAAATCGGCCCAAAACTTCTGTCGCGTCTAAAACACGAGATCACCGACATGCACGGCGTCTCGCGCATCCTTCCCGACGGAGCTGTGCATCAGGGGATTGCCATTCTTTGCGAACCGTTGCCGCGCGTCGAATTGGATGCCGTGCTGGAGCAGTCGCACGGCGATCGACGCATTGTTCTCGTGCTCGATCAAATCACCGATCCGCACAACGCCGGGGCGATCTTGCGCACGGCTGCTGCGTTTGGAGTCCATGCGATCGTGGTTCAGGACCGGCATTCGCCGCCCGAGTCCGGCGTTCTGGCGAAGGCTGCGTCCGGCGCGCTCGACCTGGTGCCCATTGTGCATGTCGTGAACATCGCACGAGCACTCGAGGAACTTGGCCGGCGCCAATTCTGGCGCATCGCCCTGACAGGCGACGGCGATGGCTCCCTTAAGGACGTCGCGCACACTGGCGATACTGTGCTCGTCCTTGGCTCGGAAGGCGCGGGTATTCGCAAGCTCGTTCGCGAACGCTGCGATGTTACCGCGTATCTTCCTATCGAGCCGGCCGTCGACAGTTTGAATGTTTCCAACGCGGCGGCAGTGGCGCTTTACGAGCTGCGCCGGAATTAGAAAAAACCTAAGTGCCGACGACTCGCATCATGTCTTTCTGCAAGGTTCGGCTTGCCTGCCAGTAACAGAAGGCACCTGCCAAACCGGTGACCACCGTCGACAACAGAGCCCAGCGCAATGAATCCGAACCAAGACTGGGATGAAGCAAATCACTCAGAATTCCGACTGTCTGCGGACCAAGGCCCAATCCGATCATATTGAGCACGAACAGCAGAATAGCTGCAGCGGTGGCGCGCATGCGGAGCGGCACCAGTCCCTGAGTCGCAGCGTAAGCAGGACCGAGATAAGCCGCGCCCAAGAGGGACGGAATGCAGAGCGCGACGATTGTCCAAGTGAGGCTCGACGAGAGGTAGAAAACCGGCGCAAAAGGTGTGCCGATAAGGGTAGCGACTACCGGTACGAGCATCGTGCGTCCCAAATCGACTTTGCCGACGCGATCGGCGATCACACCGGAAAACGCCGTTCCAATGAATCCAAAGACGCCCGTGGTCACGGCAAGCAAGAAGCCAATCTGTGCCGGCGACAAGCCATGCGAGCGCGCCAGAAACGACGGAACGAAAGCGATTGCCGCATAGCCGCCAAAGGAACTCAGCGACGTCCCGAGTGCGATGAAGCGGAACGACCTCTGCGACCACAGGAATTGCGCGGTCGTCAAAAGACCAGGCGGGTCCGCTACATCCGCCAATCCGTCGCTGTGCCCACGCTTCGGTTCCTCGACCGTCACCAAAAACAGAACGACGAGAACGAGACCCGGAAGTCCCGAGACCAGGAAAGCCGTCCGCCAACCATAGTGTTGGGCGATCCAGCCTCCGCCGAAGAATGCGAGCAATAAGCCGACATTCAAACCTGCAGAATAGATCGACAACGCAGTTGCCCGCTGTTTTGGCGGATAGAGATCGGCAATGATCGAATTGATCGACGGTCCCGTGCCAGCCTCGCCAATTCCCGTGCCGAAGCGCGCAAGAAGGAGATGGGTAAAACTCGACGCGAAGTTGCAAACAACGGTCATGAGGCTGAACAGCGCCATCGAGCCCGCGATGATGTTGCGCCGGTTGATACGATCGGCGAGGAACGCGAGTGGAATTCCGAGGGTCGCGTAGATTACGGCGAAGGCAGGGCCCGCCAGTAAACCTAGCGCCGAGTCCGACACGCCGAACTCGGCCTTGATCAGAGGTAGAAGGATCGCGAGAATCTGGCGGTCAAGATAATTGACAACATAGACCAGCGTGACCATGAACAGGATGTAGTGGCGATGCCGGTTCGTTATTCCGCCGTTCACGCTGTCATCCCCTAGATCGCAACCTCAGTCAGCGGCGCTCTTGTGCCGGCGCCCTTCGCGAGATCCGCTTTTAGTGTTCGGCTCGCCATCCAAAAGCACCAGGCCGCAATGAACCAAGTCGTTACTGTCGAAAGCATCGCCCAGCGAATGGACTGGCCACCCAGAATTGGCTGCAGCAAGTCGCTTTCCAGCCCGACGAGATAAGGTCCGGTGCCGAAGCCAATGATGTTCAGAACGAACAGCAGGATCGCGGCCGCCTGCGTGCGCATCCGTAGCGGAACAAGACTTTGTACCATCGCATAGGAGGGCGCGAGATAGGCAGCGCCGATCAGCGTGGGAGGTATGGCGCATACCAATGTCACTGCGAGATTTTGCGTCAGGAAGTAAAACGGAAAGAACGGCAGCGCGAACAGAATTGCGATGACGACGATATTCAGATTCCAACGGACATCCCGTTTGCCGAGCCGGTCTGCAACAATTCCGGAAAAGAATGTTCCGCTACCACCGACGACCCCAAACAGGCACGCCACTATCCAGCCTGTCTGTTGAGGACTGAGGTGATGGAGGTTGATCAAGAAGCCCGAAATGAAGGTCACTACCGCATAGCCGCCAAACGAACTCAATGCCGTTCCGAGCGCAATGAAGCGAATGGAGCGCTGTTGCCACATGTGGCGGACCGACTCAATGAGCGATGGTGCGCGCCCCGTGTCCACGAGTTGCTCCACGTGACCGCGCACGGTTTCCGGAACTGTAAAAATGAAGAGTAGCGCAATGATGAGACCTGGAATGCCCGCCGCCAGGAACGCGTTGCGCCAGCCAAAATGTTGTTCGACCCAACCGCCGCCCGCAAAGGCGATCAATAGACCGACATTCAACCCCGCAGCATAGAAGGAGAGCGCCCCCGCCCTCTCCTTCGGCGCATAAAGATCCGAGATGACCGAATTCACAGACGGCGACGTACCGGCCTCACCAACGCCCGTACCGATCCGCGCGGCCACGAGTTGCCCGAATGATGCGGCGTAACCCGAGAGCAGCGTCATCAGACTGAAAAGCATCATCGAATAGGCAATGACGTTGCGCCGGTTGGCCCGGTCCGCGAGCCACGCCAAAGGAACGCCGAGCGTCGCGTAGAGAATGGCAAAGACCGTCCCGGACAGGAAACCAAGATCGGCGTCGCTGAGACGAAACTCCGCCTTAATTGCCGGCAACAGAATGTTGAGAATGTTTCGGTCAAGATAATTGGTGACGTACACCAGGGTCAGCATCACGAGGATGTAGCGGCGCGATCGACCAGCGATCGTCGCGCTGGCCGGCGCGGCGCTTCCCTCAAGCGACAATGTTGTTTCTCCCCGAAGCGCCCTGTTCTTTTGACCCTAGCAGAAGCAAAACGCCACGTCAGTGGGGGCGCAACCTACTCGATTGCACGGACTTATTTCTGCCCGTAGCGTTCGCGCTTGCGTCCCTTCACCGCAAGGTCGACGGTGAGCAGCCTTCGTTGTCCGCCAACGCGCATCTGGTCGCGGCCGAGCAGGTACATCATGGCCTGATAGTCGCCGAGCGAATCTTCGAGCGCGTTGGTGAAGCCCTGAGCATCCTGCGCCTTGTTCATCTGGATCTTCGCAAAGCGAAGCGCGTCGGGACTGTTCTCCGCCACGCGGTGCGCGTAGCCGTACGTTTCCTTTTCCAGTTCAGCCGGCGCCAGGACGCGGTTCACGAAACCGAAGTCGCATGCCTCCTGCGCCGTGATGAAACGGCTCTCGAAACATAGTTCCTTGGCCTTACGGATTCCTACATCCCACGGGATGGACATGTATTCGACGAAGCCTGCGAGAAATTCGGCGTTCGACGCAGCGAAAACGACGTCGCAGTTCGCCGCAAGCATCCAGCCGGCATAGATGCAGTAGCCCTCAACCATTGCAATCGTTGGCTTCGGGAAATTGCGCCAGCGGAGGTGAAGGTCGAGATTATATTTTTTGAATTGGTCGTAGGACTCGATTGTCCCCGGCGCAGCGCCCAGCGCATCGCGATATGCGAGCGCGTCGGGAGTTCCAAGGTCGTGGCCGGACGAAAATGTGCCCCCGGAACCGCGAACGACGACGACGCGAACCGACTTGTCCTTTCCGGCTATCGCAAAGGCAACATCGATTTCGTCCAGCATCCGGTAACTCAGCGCGTTGCGGTAACTCGGCCTGTTCAAGGTTAGGGTCGCGACGTCGCCGTCGGTCGAGTACAGAATATCCTGGAAGTCCATGCCAGCCTCCGGCAAAATCCGCTGGCACGATGCCGCCAAAAAGTAAGGCCGTCCACGCTGGGCGCTTGCACCATTGACCCTTTCCCATAAAGTCCCGCTTCTAGGGGGCCTTCATGGCTGAGATATTCATCTCCTATTCCCGCGAAGACCGCGACTGGGTCGAGCGACTCGCCTCCCAATTGCAGTCGGAGGGGTACAGCGTCTGGTGGGACTGGGACCTCCTAGTGGGCAAACGCTACCGCGAGACGATCGACAGCGAACTTCAGTCCTGCAGAGCCGCCGTAGTGGTTTGGTCGCAACATTCCGTGCAGTCGGATTTCGTGCGGGACGAGGCCGAAGAAGCTCAGCAACGCAATATCTTGGTGCCCATTCTTAAGGAAATGGTTCGCCCGCCCGCCGGCTTCCGACAGATCCAGACGGCTGACCTCAGTACCTGGACCGGAGGCGGCGCGCACGCGGAATTCCGCCGCGTGATGAAGGGAATCGGCTTTATGGTCGGCAGACCCGCCGCCGGCGATGTTGGCGCAGCGGGTGCCACGGACCCGTACTCTCGAATACCTTCGAGCACTCCCGCACACGCCGCCAACTTAGCGAAACTTCAGGCGGGCGTGGCCGCTCCGACTGCGTTGGCGACTAGATCCGAAGCCTCCAGCAAGCTCGCTCTCTTGTCGCGGCTGCCGCCTGCATCGCATCGAATCTGGCGCTACGCGGCGATCGCCGTCGTCGCTCTCGTCGGCGTGCTACTGATCGTGTCGTATTTGCCGTCCACGAGTTCGAAGCCGCCTGCTCCCGCGTCAGTTATCGCTAGCCCAACTCCAGCGCCCGTCAACGCTGCTGCAAGCTCCGATGAAGGCGACATCGGACAGACCGGTCCTCATAATGCAGGCGCCCCGACGACCCCGGGTACGCCAACTGCTCCGCCCGAAGGAAACGCGACCGGTGACAACGGCGACGTCGGTCAAGGCACTGCGCACTAGTCTTCAGTCACAGCAGCGAACTTCCCGGACTTGGCAAAGCCGCGCGGCACCAGGCGGCCAGCTTGGGCGCGTGCTCCTCTCCAATCCTTTAGTTCGGATGGCGTCCAATTGCGGTTGTTTTCATCGCGCAGACCATCGGCCCAAGAGAAGGAAACCGCATCAAGCAGACCGCCGTCCTTATAACGTTGAAGATAGACACCTTGCCCGCGCGCCAATTCGGGGACTTCGTCAAGACCAAAGATGACGAGCTTCCGGTTCTCGCCAACGACGGCAATACTGTCTCCTTGGACTGGTTTACAGGCGGCGACTTCGCCTGGTGTTTTGACGTTCATCACGCGTTTGCCTGACCGTGTCATAGCGACAGCATCATCCTCATTGGTGACGAACCCATGACCGGTCGTCGCTGCCAGCAGCAATTTGCGACCCGGCTTGTGCGCAAACATCGCGACGAGATCGGATTCTGGCGGCAGATCGATGAACGTACGGATAGCCTCGCCATTGCCTCGTCCACCCGGAAGTTTCGCGCAATCGAGTGTGAAGAATCGGCCGTCCGTCGCCATAATCATCAGTTTATCCGTCGTCTCCGCATGGATCCAAAAGCGTTCGCGATCCCCCTCGCGATATTTGACGGCGTCGCTCGGTTCCTGATGCCCCTTGAATGCCCGCAACCAGCCCTTTTCTGAGCAGACAATGGTGATCGGCTCACGCTCGACCGCCGACTCTAGGGTAGCGACTTCTTCTGCCAACGCCTCGATCTTGTCGATGTGCCGGGCTTCGATAATCCGCGTGCGGCGGCGGCCAAGTTCCGTTTTGGCTCCAAACCTCGCGTCGACGCCCTTGATTTCGTCAATCAATTTCTCGGACTTTAGCTTGTCCGAACCCAGCATCTTCTTGAGCTCCTTCTGCTCTTTCACCAACGCATCCCGCTCGGCGCGGATTTCGATTTCCTCAAGCCGGCGCAATGACCGCAGCCGCATGTTCAAGATTGCCTCAGCCTGCGTATCGCTCAGGCTGAAAGCCTTCATCAGCTTAGGCTTAGGTTCGTCTTCCGTGCGGATGATTTTGATCACCTTGTCGAGGTTCAGATAAACCGCGAGATAACCGTCAAGGACCTCGAGCCGAGCGGCAATCCTTTCAAGCCGATGTGTCGTGCGGCGTTCGAGCACCTCACGGCGATGATCGATGAACGCCTGAAGAGCCTCGCGCAGGCTCATCACCTTTGGGACAAGACCGCCATCGAGCACATTCAGATTTAGCGGAAAACGGGCCTCGAGATCGGTCTGGCGGAACAATTGCTCCATGAGGATTTCGGCTTCGACCGCCCTGCTCTTTGGTGTCAGGACGATGCGGATGTCCTCGGCACTTTCGTCATGAACGTCGTCGAGCAGCGGCAGCTTCCTTTGTTCCAGCAATTCGGCGATCCGCTCGATCAGCTTTGCCTTCTGGATCTGATAGGGAATCTCGTCGACGACAATCTGATAGGTGCCGCGTGTACCTTCCTCCTTCGTCCAATGCGCGCGCACCCGAAAACTGCCGCGGCCGGTCTTGTAGGCTTCGGCGATCGTTTCGGGACTGTCGATCAGCACTCCGCCAGTTGGAAAATCAGGACCCCTAACTGACTTGAACAGAGTGCGGTCCTGAACTTTGGGATTGTCGATCAGCGCGACGAGTGCCTCGCACAGTTCGCCGAGATTGTGCGGCGGAACCGATGTTGCCATACCGACCGCGATACCCGACGACCCGTTCGCGAGGAGGTTGGGAAAAGCCGCCGGAAGAACGATCGGCTCCTCTTCTTCTCCGTCATAAGTGGTGCGAAAATCGACTGCGTTCTCATCGAGACCGTCAAGAAGCGCCTGTGCGACCTCGGTCAGGCGACTTTCGGTGTAGCGCATCGCGGCGGGATTATCGCCGTCGACATTGCCGAAATTTCCCTGGCCGTCGACCAGCGGGTAGCGCACGGCGAAGTCCTGTGCGAGGCGAACCAGCGCGTCATAGACCGATTGATCGCCGTGCGGATGATACTTACCGATGACGTCTCCGACGACGCGCGCCGATTTCTTGAACCCCGCGCCCGGGTTGAGACCAAGGAGCCGCATCGCCCACAAGACGCGGCGGTGGACCGGCTTAAGCCCGTCGCGTGCATCGGGCAGCGCACGCATCGTAATCGTCGAGAGCGCATAGGCGAGATAGCGTTCGCCGAGCGCCTTGCTCAACTGTTCAGGGCGAATCTCGTCTTTGGTCTCGGCCACAGCGCTTCCTTATTACGATTCGCGCACCGCCAGACCATCCAGTTGTAGACGGGCCGAAGGCATTTCGCGGCCATGCGGTCCCAACACGCGTTCCAACAGAAAGTGGCCAGTCAGTCGCAATCCCGCGACGACCTCTGCGGGACCGGGTGGCACATTCTGGGTCGCGAGGAGAAAACTCGGCAGGACGAACAATCGGTCCTTGTAGGGATCGCCGGCCGCGAGCGAAACTGCACGGCCCGTGCGGGGTGAAACATAGACCAGATTGTCGGCTGCACCCGTCGACGCGCAACGCGACAGATCGAGACCGAATCCCAAAGCCTCCAGCAAGCCCACTTCGAAGCGAACATACAGCGCGCCCCATAGCACAAAACCGTCCTCTTGCATGGCGTCCAGCAGGATGGTTCCGGCTTCGAACACGTCTTGATGCGCCTCGCGTTCCGGCATGGCGGCGCTGACGATAGCGCAGAATGCATTCAGGCCCGTAAGAGCCTCTCGGCTATCGAGCATTTCGCCCGCCCGAGCCTTCGCAAGCTCTACGGCAAAATTGCCAAGATGTTCATTGAGCCGTGCGCGCCAGTTCACATGCAACGTGTTGCCGGGCAGGAGCGACGACCGCGCGCGCCGTGATGCACCGCCCCGGACCAGGCCGAGGTGGCGGCCGTGGTGGTGGGTAAGAACTTCCAAGATCGCGCTGGTCTCACCGTGCGGGCGGACGGAAAGCACAATCGCATCGTCGGACCATTCCATTTTCTAGCAAGCCACGCGATCGAAAACAGGCATTCATGCCTCCGGATAGTCCAGGCCCAAGGCGCGAAAATGCTCCCGTTGCTCGGCCCAGTCTTCCTGCACTTTGACGAAGAGAAAAAGATGAACACGACGCTGGAACAGCTCTTCGAGCTCTTTGCGCGCCAATTCGCCGATCAACTTGACGGTGGCACCGCCTTTTCCCAGCACGATCGCCTTCTGGCCCTCGCGCTGGACGTAGATCGTCTGATCGATCTTGACTGAGCCGTCCTTGCGTTCTTCCCATTTCTCACTCTCGACTGCGCAGGCATAAGGCAGTTCGTCATGCAGCCGCAGATAGATTTTTTCCCGTGTGATCTCCGCCGCCAGCAGGCGCGAAGGAATATCGGCGGCCTGCTCGGCTGGATAAAGCCACGGACCTTCCGGCATACGCGAAGCAACCCAATCCTTCACATCGCCGATGCCATCGCCGTTGAGCGACGAGATCAGGAAGACCTTCTCAAACGAGCCTTTCTGGCTCAACTGTTGAACTTGGGGCAGCAAATCCGTGCGTTTCATACCGTCGATCTTGTTGAGCGCGAGCGCCGCTTTGCGTTTGTTGGCGTTGAGCGCCTCGATGATCGAGTGCGTGTCGTTCGCCGCGTGGCCGCTCGAATTTGTTGCGAGTTCCTTGGCATCTGCCAAAAGGATGACGCAATTGGCATCGCCCGCTCCGGCCCAAGCCGCGTCGACCATCGCGCGATCAAGCCGCCGGCGCGGCTTGAAGATGCCGGGCGTATCGACAAATACGATTTGCGTGTCACCGACAAGCGCAACACCGCGCACTGACATACGCGTCGTCTGGACCTTTGGACTGACAATTGCGACCTTTGACCCAACAAGAGCATTGACCAGCGTCGACTTTCCGGCATTCGGCGCGCCGATGATCGCGGCAAAACCACAGTGCTGCGTCATCGCGCCAGACCCAAGCTCTTCAGCATGTTCCGAGCGGCATCCTGCTCGGCTTCGCGTTTCGACCCGCCCTCGCCGGTGTGGGCAGCGTGCCCGCTGACAGACACCTCGACCAGGAAACGCGGTGCATGGTCGGGTCCGTCGCGCCTAACCAGCGCATAAACTGGCGCCGATGTATCGCCGCGCCGGGCTTGCGCCCACTCCTGCAGCATAGTCTTGGCGTCACGCATATCGCGATCAAGGGCGCCAAACGCATCGCTCCAGTAACACTCAACAAACCGCCGCGCAGCATCCAAACCGCCGTCGAGGTATAGCGCTGCGATGATGGCTTCGCACGCACCCGCAAGGATTGCGGCCTTGCGCCTGCCGCCACTACTCGACTCCGAGTTGGCGAGAATTAACTGATCCGCAAGGCCAGCCCCCTCGGCCGCCTTGGCGCAGGTCTCCTGGCGCACAAGCGCATTGAACTTCAGCGCCAGCGCGCCTTCGGCATCGCCTGGATAGAGCGCATGCAACTTTTCAGCCGCGATCAGACCTAATACGCGATCGCCTAGAAATTCCAGCCGCTCGTTCGACGATGTCGCATTCGCACTTGAATGGGTGAGCGCGCGACGAAGAAGCTCGCGATCGGTAAAGATGTGACCCAGACGCGCTTCGAGGTCAGTTGATGACGGTGAACATTCGCCGCGCGCGGATCGCGCCGGGCCACGTCCAGGGTTCGTACCAGATGGCTGTCTCATCGATGGAGAAGAATCGCAGTTCCGCCTTGCCGACAAGGTCTTCCGCCGGAACGTAGCCCACTGCGCCACGGCTGTCGTCAGAATTGTCGCGGTTGTCGCCCATCATGAAATAGGTACCAGGCGGCACGATGAAGACCGGAGTGTTGTCCACTTCGCTCTCAAAGCGATCGAGCGTGAGATAGGATTTTCCGTTCGGGAGTGTCTCGCGATACTGGCGTACATGGTGGGTCCCCCCAAAGCCGTCAGGCTCGACATAGTCCGCGGCGCGGACCTTGGGGATCGGTTTGTCGTTCAGATAGAGCACGCCGTTGACCATTTGGACATGATCGCCGGGCATTCCGATCAGCCGCTTTATGAAGTCCTGCATATAAAGCGGTGAGTTTCTGTTGGGCATTTTGAACACGATCACGTCGCCACGCACGGGTTCCGATGCGAAAACCCTGCCGGAGAATGGCGCCAAGCTGAACGGAAAGGAGTGACGGCTATAGCCATAGGCATACTTCTCGACGAAGAGGTAGTCGCCCACGAGTAGCGTCGCTTCCATCGAGGCAGAGGGAATGTTGAAGGGTTGGAACAAGAACGTGCGGATGACAAACGCGATCAGCAGCGCATACGCAACGGTCTTGAAGGTTTCGAGCCAGGATTCGCCACGCCTGTCCTTGGAAACTGGAACAACCGTATTTTCGTTCGCTTCGCTCATCTTTGGATCGTTAGGCATTTCACACTCTTTAGAAGGGCCGCGGGCAGGAAGGTCAAGGTCCCGATACCAAAATGATTAAGGTCCAACCGGAACGGCTGAAATGACGACTATTGCCTGCGCCAGAGGAAAATCGTCGGTGATAGTGAGATCGATCTGAGCCCGGTGGCCAGTTGGCGTAATCTCTTCGAGACGCTTCAAGGCGCCGCCAGTGAGCCGCATGCTGGGTTTACCTCCAGGCAGATTGACAACTCCCATATCCTTCCAGAACACGCCACGGCGCAGTCCGGTTCCCAGAGCTTTTGAGCATGCTTCCTTTGCGGCGAAGCGCTTTGCGTAGGAGGCGGCACGTTGGGCGCGCCTGTCCGACTTTTCTCGTTCCACCGGCGTGAAGATGCGGCTGAGGAAGCGCGCGCCAAAACGTTCGATGGTTCTGTCGACGCGGCGAATATCGATGAGATCCGAGCCGAGGCCGATGATCATGAATCGGCACCCGTCGGCATGTTCTGATCCTGAGCGTGCCGAAGCATCATTTCGCGGCAACGCGCTTTGGATTGCGAGCCTCGTCCATCAGTGCGCGCATGCGTCTGATTGAATTCTCAAGGCCGACGAAGATCGCTTCCCCGATCAGGAAATGACCGATGTTGAGTTCGCGAACCTCAGGGATGGCCGCTATCGGCGTCACATTGTCAAATGTCAGGCCGTGGCCGGCATGCACTTCCAGCCCGATTGACGCAGCATAGGTGGCTCCCTCCACGAGCCTCTGCAAAAGACGCTCGCGCTCCGCACCGACGGCTTCGCAATACGCTCCGGTATGCAGTTCCACGACCGGTGCGCCGAGCGCTTTCGCGGCGTCCAGCTGCAGCTGGTCCGGTTCGACGAACATCGAAACACGAATGTGGACCGCGCCGAGCTGACGGACAAGCGGCGCGAGGCGATTGTGCTGCCCGGCCGCGTCGATGCCGCCTTCGGTTGTCCGCTCTTCGCGTTTCTCGGGCACGATGCACGCGGCATGCGGTTTGAATCGGAGCGCAATCGCGAGCATCTCGTCCGTCGCCGCCATCTCGAGATTGAGCGGTATGTGAATCGCACGGACAAGGCGCTCGATGTCGGCGTCGGAAATATGCCGCCGGTCTTCACGCAAGTGGGCGGTGATGCCGTCGGCTCCAGCAGCTTCCGCCAGTTTCGCTGCGCGCACGGGATCGGGATAGGCGCTGCCGCGCGCCTCGCGCACGGTCGCCACGTGATCAATGTTCACGCCCAGCCGCAGATCGTTTTTCGAGTTCATATGCGTTCAATTCAAGTCGTGCGACAGGATCAACTTCAACACCAGATTATCCGAAGCCTGCGTCAAACCGAAGCCAATGCCGGTCTCGACACTCACCGGTTCGGCGTCATAATCGGCGACGAGGAACAATTGATGAGACTGCTCGTCCCCAGAAAAGAACTTCCGGAGCGGTCCGAAATCGTCATATTCCTCAAGCGCTAGGCCCCATTTGTCGTCGACATGGTACGCAACGCGAGTCGCGGGCGCGAAGTCGAGCCGCGACAATCCTTCATAGGCGTTATCCAGAATCGGATTGAAGATGATGTCGAACCGGCCGAACCGCCAACCGATGATAGGGCGGATCTCCGAAGTGAACCGCTTGGCATCCCAGCTTGTGGAATTGTAGCTGAATTCGAAATTCACTCCGTAGAAGAAATCCCTGCTCTGCGCGTCGGGCACGACGAACAGTGCGCGAAGCTTGGTGCCGACAAACTTCAGGTTGCCCGAACTGGATATCGAGTATAGCGGCGCGTAGAGCCCGGCCTCGAACCAGTCCGTTACGCCATAGGCCCACTCCGTCACGCCGTTCCAGGCGTGGTCGGGCACAATGCCGCCGGCAAAGTCGGGCGTCTTTCGCCCGGACGGCGTGTAGTTGTTATGCCATGTGAGATTGAAAATGCCCGGTTTGGCGATGCTGGCGTCGTAGACCTGAATTTCGTCCGTCTGACTGCTTGCAACGTTCGGTACGAAGCACACCAGCACCGCCAGGGCGCAACTCCATCGCCTCACTGAAGGCCCCTGCTCCCGGGCTTCACGGCCGGCGTGTTGCGTAAGTGCGGGGGCAACTTGTCCGCTTCCCACGCTGGGACCTTGATCGTCGCCAGCGCGACAAGCTTCACGCCCACTTTCGCCTTGCCGCCGGAGCGGTCGATCAGGCACGCCGCCGCAACAGGTTTTCCTCCGGCAGCTCTGATCGCCTCGATGCACTCGCGCGACGACACGCCGGTCGAGATGATGTCTTCCACCATCAGCACCGGCTGGTTCCTTTCGAGCTTGAAATTCCGGCGCAATTGGAAGCGACCTTCGACGCGCTCGACGTACATTGCGGGCAAGCCGAATTGGCGACCCATTTCATAACCGGGAACGATGCCGCCGACGGCCGGCGAAACGACCGCGCTGAATTCCTGCTTGACGTCTTCGCGCACCTTTTCGGCGAGCGCCTTGCACAATTTGGCAGTGCGCTTGGCGTCCTGAAACACCAGCGCCTTCTGCAGGAACATGTCCGCGTGCAGTCCCGAAGAAAGGATGAAGTGGCCTTCGAGCAACGCGCCGGCTTTCCTGAATTCGTTCAATACCTGTTCGTTGGTCATGGGTCGTCTCTATCATCTTTCGGCAAGTTCGGGCGAGAGAGTACGCCGTTTCTCAAGCCGCACTTGTCGAAGCATCGCGCACGCGGTCGACTGATTCGACCGCCGCGTTCACGCGTAGCGCGCCCAGAATATTCTGCAAGTGGGCCAGATCGCGCACTTCGATATCGACGTTGAATTCAAAGTAAAGCGGGTTTCGAGTGGTGACCTTGAGGTTGAAGATATTGCCGCCATTGTTGGCGATCACGTTCATGACCGCTGCAAGGGAACCGGGCGCATTCTTGACGCGGACGAGCACGCGGGCGATCGACGGCCCGCCTTCGGCGGCGTGGGTGCCCCAAGTCACGTCGAGCCAATCCGCCATTCCGGACTGCGCCTTCTCGAGTTCTGCGCAGTCGATCGTGTGGATGATCGCACCTTCTGGCGTCATGATGCCGACGATCCGGTCGCCCGGCAACGGATGACAGCATTGCCCCAGGCGGTAGGAAATTCCTTCCGTCAGGCCACGGATGGAAATCGGCTTCTTGGTTTTGGGCTCGGCAAAGGCTGAACGCTTGCGCTGCTCGGGATCGCGTTTCAGTTCCGGAAAAACTGCTTCAAGGACCTCATGTCCGCGGAGCGCGCCGCGGCCGACTTCCGCGAACACGTCATCGGCCTTGGCAAGGCGCAGCTTCTTGGCAACTTCGCCGACTGCCTTGTCGGTCACCTCGACGCCTTCGTCGGCGAACACTTTCTTGAGAATGTTGCGACCGAACTTCACATGCTCGCCGCGTTGCGCATGCCTGAGGAAACGCCGGATTTCTGCGCGCGCACGTCCAGTGACGACGAATTGTTCCCAGAGCGGCGAAGGCGCCTGCTCTTTCGTGCGGATGATCTCGACCTGATCGCCGTTGCGAAGTGGCGTGTGCAGCGGCACATGCGCTCCATTGACCTTTGCGCCCACGGTCGAGTTTCCGATGTCGGTATGGAGCATGTAGGCAAAATCGATCGGCGTGGCGCCGCGCGGCAGCGAGATCAGATCCCCCTTGGGCGTGAAGCAGAACACCTGATCTTGATACATGTTGAGGCGGGAGTTCTCGAGAAACTCCTCGGCGCTGTCGTCGCGCTCCAGGAGATCGACCATTTCGCGCAGCCAACCATAGGCGCGATCCTCGCCCTCGCCTTCGGAGCCTTCGTGTTCGCGATAGCGCCAATGCGCCGCCACGCCGCGTTCGGCCACGTCGTGCATCTGTTGGGTGCGGATCTGCACTTCGACACGTTGCTTTTCCGGCCCGATGACAGTGGTGTGGATGGAGCGATAACCGTTCGTTTTGGGCGTCGAAATGAAATCCTTGAAGCGCGACGGAACCATCTGCCAGTTCTGGTGCAGAACGCCGAGTGTGCGATAGCAATCGTCTTCGTTCTTCACGATGACGCGAAATCCGAAGATGTCCGACAGCGACTCAAAGTTGAGTTGCTTGTCCTTCAGTTTTCGCCAGATCGAGAACGCCCGCTTGGCGCGGCCATAGACCCAGGCTTCAATGCCATGTTCGGCGAGCTTCCGCTTGATCTGATCCGCGATACGCCCGATCCGTTCGCCCGATGCTGCGTCGAGGCGGGCGAGCCGGGTGACGATGGAATTGCGCGCATCCGTGTTGAGTTCTGCGAATGCGAGATCCTCGAGCTCCTCGCGCATATTCTGCATGCCGATGCGGCCCGCGAGCGGCGCATATATGTCCTGCGTCTCCTGCGCGATGCGATGACGCTTTTCCACACTCTCGATGAAGTGCAACGTGCGCATATTGTGCAACCGGTCCGCGAGCTTCACGAGAAGCACGCGGATGTCGTTGGTGATAGCGAGCATCAGCTTGCGGAAATTCTCCGCCTGCTTGGTGCGTTCGGAAAACAATTCCAATTGCGACAGCTTCGTCACGCCGTCGACGAGACCCGCAATCTCGTCGCCGAACGTGGCCTTGATGTCGTCGAACGTCGCCAGCGTGTCTTCGATCGTGTCGTGCAGCAGAGCCGTGACGATGGTCGCGACATCGAGCTTGAGGTCGGTCAGGATCGCGGCGACTTCCAACGGATGGGCGAAGTAGGGATCGCCCGAGGCGCGGAACTGCTTGCCGTGCGCCTTCATGGCATACACATAGGCCTTGTTCAGGAGTGCCTCATCGGCATCCGGATCATAGGCTTTGACGCGGTCGACCAGCTCGGTCTGCCGCATCAGCCGCCGGCGCGCCGGTCCTTTTGCCGACGGCGCGGCCGCAACCGCAGGCTCAGCCTGTGCAACTTTGCTTTCGGGCGACACCGGAGCACTCATTCCCATAGTATATAGGCGAAATGGGATTTGTTCCCATTCCGTCTCGGCCGCCTCGGCGCGGCGGCGATTCAGCAAATTGATTCAAATGGCGCGCCGGAGCGCCCGACTGGTGGCCAGGTCAGGCCCGCCGCCGCGAACTACTCTTCGTAGTCCGCTTCCGGCTCAGGCTGCGGTTCGGCGCGACGTTGGGCTTCCGTCGTCAAGGCACGCAGCAACTCTTCCTCCGTCACCTGGCGGAATGCGCTGTCCTCGCGAGCATCGTCGGAGTCGGGGCGCGCCTCCTCCGGCTCGTCCACTTCGGCGTGCTTCTGAAGGCTCTTGATGTACTCTTCCTTCGCTTCGTCCGGCTTGATCTCCTTGGCGGCGATCTCGCGCAGCGCAACGACGGGGTTTTTGTCGCGATCGCGTTCAACCAGAGGATCGGCCCCGCCCGAGAGCTGACGGGCGCGGAACCCGGCCACCAGCACGAGGTCGAAGCGGTTCGGAATCTTGTCGACGCAGTCTTCGACGGTGACGCGAGCCATGGAAGTCCTTATCTTTCAAACCCTTGGACGGATGTGACCACGCAAATCGGCGTGTTCCGTCCGGAAGGCGGGGGACGTTATACGAGTGATGGCGCCCGTACAAGCTTGGGCGATTCGGCCCGACACTCTACTTCTGGCCTGTAACCTCGAGCTGCGCCGCCTTGTGCTGCTCGAGCAGCGGGCGCGTTCTGATCCACATGTGCCATGCCCCGGCCAGGCTGCGCGCGGCAACGAAGAGGAGCAGCGCATCAGTAAAGCCCACGATGGATGTCGCGTGATGCATCGCAAAGGCAGGCGTACTCGCATCACCGTCCAACCCGCCTTTCATCACGTAATCAACAGCGAAGCGGGCAACAAAAGCGCCGGCAGTCATCATTGTACCGAATACCGTGGGCTTGCTCATGATGGTTCCGGTTTTGGAATCCAACGTGAGTTCGACGTGCTGCGCTGAGAACCAGCCGACAGCTGCGCCTGCTCCCAAGCCGGCCACATACATGGCGAGTGTCAACAATCCAGGCGCAGTAGAGCCGCCGAGTGTGACCAGTGCGAGCAGCGAGATCAGGATCGGAAAGCGCCACAAAGTTCCAACCTTCACGCGCCGTGGCTTTGACCCGCGTCGCACGATGATCAAAAGCGCGAGAGCCGGCGGAAGAAAAGAGCCAAGACTGCTCATGCGTTGTCGTGTCCCCAGTGGCGTGTCCGACCCGTCTCTATCATCGCCGTACCGAGCTACGAGTGTCTAGCCGCGCGATTACGCGCTCTTCATCTGGAAGCGCGGCAAGCAATTCGGAAACCGACTGGCCCGTCAAAGGATGACGCCAATCCGGCGCGATCTCGGCAAGCGGAACAAGCACGAACGCCCGCTCCTTCAGGCGGGGATGTGGAACTTCGGGCGGCCCCCGTTCGATCCGCGAATTGTAATCGATCAGGTCGATGTCGAGCGTTCGCGGCGCGTTCTTTTTTTCCCGTTTGCGCCCGAAACTTTCCTCCATCCGATGCAGCAGCGCCAAAAGTTCCCGCGGCGAAAGTTCCGTCTCAACTTGCGCCACCGCGTTGACGTACGGTGGATCGGAGGCATCAGGCCACGCTTTTGTGACGTAATACGATGAAACTTTGGCCATGCGTATGCCTTGGTCAGAAAGTTCATGCAGAGCGGCGTTCAGCGTATCGCGCGGCACTCCGGCACGAGACGGCAGATTTGCGCCGAGCGCGATCACGATCATATGCGAAAACTTCTCTTGAAGATCAGGTGCGAAGGATTAGAAGAAAAACTGGCGTGCGGGGAACGTATTCCGCTTCTGCCGCTTTTGTCATAGGAGTTCATGATGCTTTTTTATCCGCAGGAAAAACTGGCGTTGTTCATCGATGGCGCCAACCTCTATGGCGCGGCAAAGGGCCTGCAATTCGACATCGACTATAAGCGCCTGCTCGAACTCTTCGCGCGCAAGGGCATTCTAGTGCGCGCCTTCTATTATACAGCGGTCGCTGAGGACCAGGAATTCTCGCCGCTGCGTCCTCTGGTCGATTGGCTCGACTACAACGGCTTTTCCGTCGTGACCAAGCCGCTCAAGGAATTCACCGATGCCCAAGGCCGTCGCCGCGTGAAGGGCAACATGGATATCGAACTCGCCATCGACGTGATGGAAATGTCCGAACAGGTCGATCACATCGTGATTTTCTCCGGCGACGGAGACTTCCGCCGCCTGGTCGAAGCCGCACAGCGCAAGGGCCGCCGCGTCAGCGTCGTCTCGACCATTCGAACGCAGCCGCCCATGGTCGCAGACGAACTGCGCCGCCAGGCCGACAACTTCATCGAGCTGGAAGACCTCAAATCCCAGATCGTGCGCGAAGTCAGCGCCCGCTCGATCGCGGCTGCTTCACCGCACTACGCCCAGAGCGCCTGAAACCCGTGACGACGGCCGAGCCGCCGCGCGACTGTCCGCTTTGCCCGCGCCTGGCCGAATTTCGCGGCGACAATCGCAAGGCGCGGCCGGATTATTTCAACGCGCCGGTGCCGACATTTGGACTGCCGTCCGCCCGGCTCCTGATCGTCGGTCTCGCGCCGGGCATGCACGGTGCGAACCGCACCGGCCGGCCGTTCACCGGCGACTTTGCCGGCGATCTTCTCTACGCCACGCTTTTGAAGCACGGCCTTGCCAAGGGAACCTATGACGAGCGTGCCGATGACGGTTTGGAGCTTGTCGACTGTGCCATCACGAATGCCGTGCGCTGCGTGCCGCCGCAAAACAAACCCCTGCCCGCAGAGATAACGACGTGTCGCCAGTTTCTCATGGCGCAGATCGCGGGCATGGCGCATCTGCACGCAATCCTCGCGCTCGGCAAGATCGCGCACGACAGTGTTTGCCGTGCGCTCTACGCGACGCACCCGTTCGGTCATGGCAAGTCCTACCGCATCGGTAAGATCCACCTCATCGCGAGCTATCACTGCTCGCGCTACAACACCAACACCGGCGTCCTGACGGCGGCGATGTTCGACGATGTCGTGAAGCGCGCCAAGCTGGCCGCGATGCCGCAACTCTGAAACATCGCCTCAGCTGTAGCGTTCCTCCTTCCAAGGATCGCCTTCGTTGTGATAGCCGCGCACTTCCCAGAAGCCGGGCTGGTCCTCGGCCATGAAGACGATGCGCGTCACCCACTTCGCGCTCTTCCAAAAATACCAGTCGGGAATGACGACACGCACCGGCCCGCCATGCTCGCGCGCGATCGGCTTCCCCTCCCAGCTATGCGCAAGCAACACATTCGAGTCCGCGAAGACCGATGTTTTCACGTTGGTCGTGTAGCCGTCATAGGAGTGGAACACGATGTGGCTTGCTTCGGCCTTCGGCTTCACCAGATCGAGAATCGTTTTTGACGACACGCCGCGCCAATGATTGTCGTACCGGCTCCATGACGTGACGCAGTGAATGTCGCTGACGAAGTCTTGCTGCGGCAGCGCCTGGAACTGCTCGAAGGTGAGCGCGACCGGATTTTCCACCAGACCCATGATCTGCAGCCGCCAGTTGGCGAGCTTCACATCCGGCTGGACGCCGAGGTCCAGCACCGGCCAGTTCTTCACTTCCCGCTGGCCTGGCGGTAGACGATGGACGTGACCCAAATCCGGCCGCCCCGTGATCAGACGGCCTTCCGCCGCCCAATCCTCCTTGGAGCGAATCAGCTTGTCCTTGATCTTGCCGATCAGGCCGGGCTTCTCGTCTTCATCAGGCATGCAACGCACCTCGCAGACACCTGTAAATCAAACGCCACCCCCTTTGCAAAAAAAGTTGCGCTTCCGTCCGGACAGAATTCGAGCGGGTATCAGAGTGACATTTTTCAAAACGAATGGTCCGTCGGCACAACAGCGCCTCGCTCAACCGTGATGACGGACGGTCGATTCAAGACGCAATTGCGGGGATATAAAGGAAGTGGTGATTTGACCGTAACGGTTCAAGAGGAGCCTGGAAAAAATTTCGCTCCCAACGGCGTAAATCTTTTGATCTATCCCTTGGCGCGCATCAGCCGCGCCTTGTCGCGTTGCCAGTCGCGCTGCTTTTCCGTTTCACGTTTGTCGTGGAGCTTCTTGCCCTTGGCGACGCCGAGCAGAATCTTCGCGATCCCCTTGGGGTTGAAATACAGGCGTAAGGGAATGAGCGTCATGCCCTCGCGCCGGATCGCCATGGAGAGCCGGTTCGCCTCCTTCTTGTGCACCAGGAGTTTTCGGGTGCGCTTCGGCTCGTGATTGAAGCGCGAGGCTTGCGTGTATTCAGGGATGTAGGCGTTGACGAGAAAGAGCTCGCCATCCTTCGCATGGGCATAGGACTCCGCGATCGTCGCCTTGCCGGTGCGAAGCGACTTGACCTCGGAGCCCGTAAGCATCAGTCCGGCCTCGAGCGTGTCGTCGATCGCATAGGCGAAGCGCGCCTTGCGATTGTCGGCGATGACTTTCGTGCCGTCGTCTTTCTTCTTGGCCATGGGGGTGAGCTTAGTTCCTCATGTCGGGCGTGTCGTATCATTTTCCTCCGCCGTTGATACGAGCTCGGAAAACAAAAAACAAAACCGTCATGGCCCGGCGTGACCGGGCCACCCATCGCGCTTGCGTCTGCAAGCGCTGTGACTCTCTTTGCGCGAGGACGCGCGCCGTTTGATGGGTGGCCGCCTCAAGGGCGGCCATGACGATGAAGTGAGGACTGGCTTGCGCGGGCCATGACAATGAGACGCCCGGACTAAGCCTTAAGCCCCGCGGACGCCAGCGCCGCGCGGACAACGGCGCGGGCATTTTCCGTCGCAGGAATGAGCGGCAGTCGCACTTCATCGGTGCAGAGGCGGAGAAGCGAGCCGGCATACTTCACCGGCGCCGGACTTGGTTCGATGAACAGGGCATCGTGCAGCGGCATCAAGCGGTCCTGCACCGCACGCGCGGATTCGAAATCGCCTTTCATGCACGCCGTCTGGAATTCGGCGCAGAGTCGCGGCGCGACATTTGCCGTCACCGAGATGCAACCGTGACCACCATGTGCCATGTAGCCGAGCGCAGTGCCGTCCTCGCCGGAGAGGAGCCGCCAGTTCTTCCCGCAAGCCGCACGCTCGCGTGTCGGTCGCATGAGGTTGGCCGTCGCGTCCTTGACGCCGATGATGTTGGCGACTTTCGAGAGCCGCGCCATCGTCTCGACCGAAATGTCGACGATGGCACGTCCAGGGATGTTGTAGAGCAGGATCGGAATGTCGACCGCATCGGCGATGGCCGCAAAGTGCCGGTAGATTCCTTCCTGCGACGGCTTGTTGTAATAGCCGGTGACCGACAGCACCGCGTTGGCGCCGACCTTCTTGGCATGACGCGTGAGCGCGATGGCCTCTTCGGTCGCGTTCGAGCCGGCGCCGGCGATCACCGGCACGCGCCCGTTCGCCTCTTCGACGCAGACTTCCACCACGCGCATATGTTCTTCGTGGCTCAGCGTCGGAGACTCACCGGTGGTCCCGCAGGGGACAAGACCGTGACTGCCTTCCGCGATTTGCCAGGAGACGAGCTTGCGAAATGCCGCTTCGTCCACGGCTCCGTTGCGCAAGGGCGTGATGAGAGCCGGAATTGAACCTTTGATACTCTCGCGTGTGAACGCCATTATCCGACCGGTTCCATCGTGAACGCTTCAAGTTACAGGGCCGGGCGCGGGTGCGGCAAGGCGGAGTCACGAAGACGCCTCGACTTTGCCACAGGCTTGTGGCGGAAATGAATTTACCTCTCCTCCCAGAGCCCAACTTCATGCATCCCCGCCATATAGTCCTCGCCTCGATCGCAGCCGCTTTGGCCGGCATTGCAGCCTATGCGGCGTCGAACATGCCGAACGGGCTGATCCAATCCGGCAGCGTCATCATGATGGCGCCAATCCCCGACACGCCAAAGGACAATGGCCTTCTCGTCGATCGCGAGCGCCGGCCAAGTCCGGTGCACGTCCTCTCGGCAACCGATCACGACCTTTACACGCGCGCGTTCGACGCTGCCGACCGAGGCGACTGGACCGCGGCACGCGCTCTCGCGGCGCAGGGTCACGATGCCATCGCGGCGCGCCTGATCCAGTGGCGCTTCGTGCTCGACAAGAACAGCGGCGCCTCCTTTGCCGATGTCGATGGTTTCCTGAAGAACAATCCCGACTGGCCGCTGCACGACACGCTGTTGACCCGCGCCGAAGCGGCATTGGATCCAACGACCACGCCAACCGCGGCGATCGCCTGGTTCGGCGATCGCGCACCGCTGACCGGTCTCGGCATGATCAGGCTGGGCGACGCGATGATTGCTGCGGGAAATACCGTTGCCGGCCGCAAGCTTGTCCAGCGCGGCTGGATTGTGGGCGACTTCCAGCCGGATCAGGAGCTGGCAATCGTCCGGCAGGATGGCGCGAACCTGACGGCCGACACCGATCGCACTCGTTTGAGCAGCCTGATTTCGCGCGACGACGTTTCGGCCGCACGGCGCGAACTATCGCGGGTCGACGACCAAACCCGGAAGCTGGCCGAGGCCCGCCTGGCGTTGCGTGCCAATCGCGACGCCGGAGAAAACCTGGTGGCCCGACTATCACCTTCGCAGGCATCCGATCCTGAGCTCCTGTTCGATCGTGCCCGGGCGGCGCGCCGGGCTGGAGACAATATCGCGGCCGCCGCACTTCTGGAGCGCGGCGCGCTCAAGGACTATCCCGCAAGCCATCCGTCCCGCTGGTGGACGGAGGCGAACTATGTCGCGCGCGAGCTGTTGCAGGGCGGCGACTATCGCCGCGCCTACGGCTTGGTCTCGGACTCCGGCCTCTCGACCGGTCTCGAATTCTCGGAAGCCGAATTCCTCGCGGGGTGGATCGCGCTGCGTTATCTGAAATCGCCCACGGCCGCTCTGGCGCATTTCAAAAAGCTGGAAGCCGGTGTGTCACGGCCGATCAGCCTGGCGCGCGCCCGCTACTGGAAAGGACGCTGCTATGAGGCGTCCGGCGAAGTGGCCAGTGCCGTCGAACAATACAAGCTCGCCGCGCAGGCGCCCGAGAGCTTCTACGGCCAGATCGCGTTGGCCAGGATCGATGCCTCGCCCACGCTGCACGTCAACGACATGCCAGTCGATGCAACAGCGGTGCGCGACGATTTCGAGAAGGAGGAACTGGTACGCGCCATGCGCGTGCTTGCGGACGTCGGCCAGGTCAATATTCTGCGCATCTTCGCGATGCGCGAGCAGGAACTGCATACCGACGCCGCGCACGCCAAGGTCCTGGCGCAGACGATGGTCGATCTCGGCTTTCGCGAGATAGCGGTGCGCGTCGCCAAGAATGCGAGTTATGCCGGCATGCCGATGCTGCAGTTCACGCACCCGGTCATCGCTTTGCCGCCCTTCCCCGGCGCCGGTGCCGCGCCCGACCCCGCCTATATTCTCGGCCTGATCCGCCAGGAAACCGAGTTCGATCCGGACGCTGTCAGCCGTTCGGGCGCGCGCGGCCTGATGCAGCTCATGCCCGCGTCGGCAAAGACGGATGCCACCCGCGCCGGGCTTGCTTGGCGGCCGAACGATCTGGCGGATCCCACCTACAACATCCAACTCGGCATGGCGGAGTTTCAAACGTATCTCGGGGATTGGAATGGCTCTCTCGTTCTGTCGATCGCCTCCTACAATGCGGGGCGGAACAATGTGAGGAAGTGGGTCGCGACCAACGGCGATCCCCGTTTGGCGACGACCGATCCGATCGACTGGATCGAAAGCATCCCGTTCGGCGAGACGCGCAACTATGTTCAGCGTGTGTTGGAGAACGCCCAGATCTACCGCAACAGGCTCAGTGGGCGCGATACTCCGCTACGGATCCTGCCCGATCTTTACGCGCCGGCGGCACCGGCGGTGAAACCGCTTTCGGCCTTCCCGCCATAGGGCGGGACGTCAGCGTGGAATCGAGAGCCATTCGCGCGCGAGGCGCTGGGCCTCGGCGATTTGCGAGGTATTCATTTCCTTGGCGATGGACGCCCGCCAGGACTTCGCCTCGTCGATCCCCTTCATCGCTGCCAAATTGAACCACTTGTGCGCGGCCACGAAATCGACTCCCACGCCCTGGCCGGTCGAATAGGCCAGACCCAAATTATACAGGGCATCGGGGCGACCTTGCTTGGCCGCCACTTCGTACTCTGCCAGCGCATCGATATCGATGCACGCCATGACCATCCCCTCCGCGAATGAAAGAACAACCTTTCACGTAACGCAATCGTGGGGTCGATAGACTAAGGCAGGGTTAATGAATTCTCGCCGGAATTTCATACATTGTTAAGAAGCGAAGCAATTCACTCCGTGTACGGACGAACACAAGCGTTACAAAAAAACCGCGCCGAGGCGCGGTTCGCTAGTCACTTCTGCGGGCTGGGCCGCGACCAGAGGATCCCATGAGGATCCAGGCCGCGGCCTTAGCCTTCGCGACCGGCGCCCGTTAGTGAAACGCGAGAGCGACCGGCAACGTAAGCGTTGATCGTGTCAACGCAGCCTATTTCTTCTTCTTGGACTTCTTGGCCTTTTTCTTCATGGCCTTCTTCTTTGCCTTCGGCATGAGTGGTAACTCCTCTAACGTTTCGTCCGGGTCGGGCGAATCGACGCCCCCCAAAACGTGAACAATATGAGTGGGTTGCAATCAGGAATGCAATATCCATGGGGGTTGCTTGCATCCCCTCATTTACAAAACGTTCATCTAAGCCAATAAAATCAAGGGTTAGATTGATCGATCCGTACACGGAGCGTCAAAGCCGGAAAAAACGGATGTCAAGTCCAAAAACTGAAATTTGTGCGAATCACCCCTATTCCGGCAAACCGAGTCGCACCTTGAGCAACGCGTTGACGAGACCCGGATTCGCTTTTCCGCCGGTCTCCTTCATCACCTGACCGACGAACCACGACGCCAATTTCGGTTTCGCCTTCACCTCTTCGACCTTGTCGGGATTGGCGGCGATGACAGCATCGATCGCCTTCTCGATCGCCGACGTATCGCTCACTTGCTTTAGACCGCGGCTTTCGACGATCTGTTTCGGATCGCCGCCTTCGTTCCAGACGATGTCGAGCACATCCTTGGCGATCTTTCCCGAGATCACGTTGGTGCTGACCATTGCGATGACGGCGGCGTTGGCCGCTGCCGACACTGGACCATCCGCGATCGCCAAACCTGCCTTGTTGAGGCGGCCGAAATATTCGTTGTTCAGCCAGTTCGCCGCCGCCTTGGGTTCGGCACCGGCGCCAAGCATCTCCTCGAAATAATCCACACTTTCTTTTTCGGCTACCAGAACGGACGCGTCGTAAGGCGAGAGCCCGAGCTTGATCAGCCGTGCCTTCTTTTCGTCGGGCAGTTCGGGCAGCGACTTCTCGATCTCCTTTACCCAGGCGTCGTCGAGCACCAACGGCAAAAGGTCGGGATCGGGAAAATAGCGATAGTCGTGCGCCTCTTCCTTGGAGCGCATGGGCCTGGTCTCGCCGGCTCGGGAATCAAAGAGACGCGTTTCCTGCGCGACGGTGCCGCCGTCTTCGATGAGATCGACCTGCCGGCGCGCCTCATATTCCACCGCCTGGGCGATGAACTTCATCGAGTTGACGTTCTTGATCTCGCAGCGCGTGCCAAGCGGCCCGCCGGGTTTGCGCACCGACACGTTGACGTCGGCCCGCATCGAGCCTTCGTCCAGATTGCCGTCGCAAGTGCCGAGATAGCGCACAATCGCGCGCAATTTCCGCAAGAAAGCCGCGGCTTCCTCGCTCGACCTCATGTCCGGCTTGGTGACGATCTCCATCAGCGCGACGCCGGAGCGGTTGAGATCGACATAGGAATGATCGGGGTGCTGGTCGTGCAGGCTCTTGGCGGCATCCTGCTCCATGTGCAGCCGCTCGATGCCGACGCGCACGGTTTCTCCGTCCTTGAGGTCGATCAGAACCTCGCCCTCGCCCACGATCGGGTTCTTGTACTGCGAGATCTGATAGCCGGCCGGGAGGTCGGGATAGAAATAGTTCTTCCGGTCGAACACCGAGACGAGATTGATCTTGGCCTTGAGGCCGAGACCGGTTCTCACCGCCTGCTCGACGCACTTGCGGTTGATCACCGGCAGCATGCCCGGCATGGCCGCATCGACAAAGGAGACCTGCATGTTGGGATCGGCCCCGAACGCCGTCGAGGCGCCTGAGAACAATTTGGACTGCGACAGGATCTGGGCATGCACCTCCATGCCGATGACGATTTCCCAATCGCCGGTCGTGCCCTTGATCAGCTTGGCGGCGCGCTCGCTCATGTCGCTCTCCACCACTGCACGGGCTTGGCGTCGAATCCGGACGCGAGTTCGATGGCCCGTGCGGCACGCAGGATCGTCGCCTCATCGAACGCCTTGCCGATGAACTGAAGTCCGAGCGGCAAGCCGTTCGCCGTCAAGCCGGCCGGCACCGAGATGCCGGGAAGCCCTGCAAGGTTCACCGTCACCGTGAAGACGTCGTTCAAATACATCGAGACCGGATCGGCAGTTTTCTCGCCAACGCCGAACGCAGGACCCGGTGTGGCAGGTGTGAGAAGGACATCACATTTCTTGAAGGCTTCGTCGAAATCTCGCGCGATGAGCGTGCGCAGCTTCTGGGCGCGGGCGTAATAGGCGTCGTAGTAGCCGGACGAGAGCACATAGGTGCCGATCAGGATGCGGCGCTGCACTTCCTTGCCGAAGCCTTCGGCCCGACTCCTTTCATAAAGTTCGATGATGTCGCCGGAGCCGGCCGCTCGGCGCCCGTAGCGCACGCCGTCGTACCGCGCCAGGTTCGACGAGGCCTCGGCCGGGGCGACAATATAATAAGTGGGGAGCGCGTATTTGGTGTGCGGCAGCGAGACCTCGACGATTTCGGCCCCCAGCTCCTTCAGCCAGCTGGCGCCCTTGCTCCAAAGGGCGTCGATCTCCGGCGGCGCGCCATCGATGCGGTATTCCTTGGGAATCCCGACCCTTAGCCCCTTCACCCCAGCCTCGATGCCTTCTTCATAGTCCGGCACCGGGATATCGACGCTGGTGGAGTCCTTGGGATCGACGCTCGCCATGTGTTTCAGGAGGATCGCAGCGTCGCGCACCGTGCGGGTCATCGGTCCGGCCTGATCGAGCGACGACGCAAACGCCACGATGCCCCAACGCGAGCAGCGGCCGTATGTCGGCTTCATTCCGACGATGCCGGTCACTGCGGCCGGCTGACGGATCGAGCCGCCCGTATCGGTTCCCGTTGCGGCGAGGCAGAGATTTCCGGAGACCGCCGCCGCCGACCCGCCAGACGATCCACCCGGAACCAGATTGGCGTTCGAGTTGCGTGCCCGCCAGGGATTGAGCACCGGTCCGAAATGGCTGGTCTCGTTCGACGAGCCCATTGCGAACTCATCCATGTTGGTCTTGCCGAGCATCACCGCGCCGGCATCCCACAAATTCTGCGACACTGTGGATTCATACGGCGGGATGAAGTTCGAGAGGATGTTGCTGCCGGCGGTCGTCTTCACGCCCTTGGTGCAGAACAGATCCTTGATCGCGAGCGGCAGACCTTCGAGCGGCCGCGCCACGCCGTGCGCAATGCGCACATCGGATGCGACGGCCATCTCGAGCGCCCGCTCCGGCGTTTCGGTCACGAAGGCATTCAGCGGTCGCGCCGCAGCCACGGCTTTGACGTAGGCGGTCGTCAGTTCTTTGGACGACACCTTTTTCGCGTGCACCGCATCTCGCGCATCGGCGAGCGTGAAGTCGGTCAAGGTGGCCGGAAGCGTAATCACTCGACGACCTTGGGCACGACGAAGAAGTGGTCCTCGCCCTCAGGCGCGTTCGCCATAAGCGCGTTCGCATTGCCGCCGTCGGTGATCTCGTCTTCGCGCATCTTGAGGCGCTGCGCGACCACGCTTGTCAGCGGCGGGACACCTTCGACATTCACCTCGTTCAGTTGCTGGACCCAGGCGAAAATGCCGTTCAATTCGTCGACCATCGGGCCGACGCGCGCTTCGTCGAGCGCAATTCTGCTGAGTTTCGCGATGCGTCGAACGGTGTCCTTGTCGACGGACATGAGGCGGCCTATAGGCTTTGAAATCGACGGACTTGCTAGCAACCACGGGCCAAGCTGGCAAGCGACCTGGCCAGCGCGGAGGCGCCATGACACTCGATATTCTCGGCATCGATCACATTCAGATCGCCGTTCCGCGTGCTCTCGAGGATCAATGCCTGAAATTCTACCGCGAGATTTTCGCGTTTCCGGAGATCACCAAGCCTGACGAACTCAGGGCCCACGGCGGAGCCTGGTTCCAGGTGGGAACGCTGCAAATGCATATCGGTGTTGATCCCGATGCAAGCCCCAAGAGCAAGAGGCACATTTGTTTTCTGACCGGCGATCTTGAGCGGGCGCGGACGTTCGTCGTCGAACAGGGAGTCGCGATTGAGAGTGAAAGCGTCGCGGAAGGCTTGGCTCGATTCTTCATTCGCGATCCTGCCGGCAACCGCATCGAGATCGGACAGAGATAAAATCAAGTCCCCTCTTCCCCATCTTGGGAGAGAGGGTAAGTTCGAGGGTGGCGAATAATCCGTCGACCCTGCCAAGAAAAGCGGAAGACAAAACAGTGCCCGCCGGAGGGACCAATGCCGACCTATTTTGTTGAGCGTGCGATTCCGCCTTCTTTCGACGTTCTCGATCCAGATCAGATTGCACTCCACACCAGGTGGGCGACTGATGCTTACCAAGCCGCCGGGATCACATGGCTTGGCGGGGTCGCGACCGATGCCGGAACCATGTATGGCCTCGTGGTCGCTGAAAGTGACAGCGACATCGAGCGCTATTGCGCGTCAATCGGTGTTGCGAAGCAAGAATTCAAGGTGCGGAAGGTAATTGCAGCCTTGGGTCCATTTACCGCCATGGCGAAGGACGATCCGCGCTATCGCCCGCTCCAAAGGTAGCCTTGGGTTTGCATCGCGAACATTTCCCCCGATGGGGAGGGAGAACTGTGAGTCGTGATTTTTTCTGACGTCTCCGACTTTCGCTCCGCCGTCGCGGCAAGCGCCCGCTTGCTTGGTCTCGATCTCGGCGAGAAGACGATCGGTCTGGCGCTCTCGGATACCTTACTGACCGTAGCGACACCGATGGAGTCGCTGAAGCGCGGAAAATTCTCCACAGATGCAGCCAAGCTCGACGATATCATCATGAAACAGAACATCGGTGGCCTAGTGATCGGCTTGCCACTGAACATGGATGGCAGCGAAGGTCCATCGGCACAATCGGCGCGCGCCTTTGCGCGTAACTTCGCGGCACGATCGCCATTGCCGATCCTGATGTGGGACGAGAGGCTTTCGACAGCGGCCGTCACCCGCACGCTGATCGACTCCGATGCCTCACGACAGCGTCGCGCCGAGGTCGTCGACAAGATGGCGGCGGGTTATATCCTGCAAGGTTTGCTCGACCGGATGCGTCACAACGCGTAATTCACCAATCTCCACAACTATCTTGCGTCCCTCGCGATGATCTCTTGCCCGCGCGCGCGCCCTTGCCTATAAGCCAGACTTTGATGACAGCGGCCAGCGCCGAGACAATTCTGAAATCCAGCCATCTTCTCGGCATCGAAGCGCTTTCGGTGGGCGAAATCACGTCCCTGCTGGACCTGGCCGACAGCTATGTCGCCCTTAACCGAAGTGCCAAGAAGAAGACAGAACTGCTCAAGGGCCGCACGCTTATCAATCTCTTCTTCGAAGCCTCGACGCGCACGCAAAGCTCGTTCGAGCTCGCCGGCAAGCGGCTGGGCGCGGATGTCCTGAACATGGCCGTGAAGACGTCGTCCGTATCCAAGGGCGAGACACTGATCGATACGGCGACGACATTGAACGCGATGCGGCCGGACATCTTGGTCGTGCGCCATCAGGATTCCGGCGCGGTCGAACTCTTGTCGCGAAAGCTCGATTGCTCCGTGATCAACGCCGGCGACGGCAGCCACGAGCATCCTACGCAGGCGCTGCTCGATGCGCTGACGATGCGACGACGCGGACGAAAGTTCGAAGGCCTGATCGTGGCGATCTGCGGCGACGTGTTGCATAGCCGTGTCGCCCGCTCCAACATCCAGCTCCTGCTCAAGATGGGCGCGCGCGTGCGTCTCGTCGCGCCGCGCACGCTCTTGCCTGACGATGCGGAGCGCTTCGGAGTCGAGATATTCCACGACATGAAGAAGGGACTCGAAGGCGCCGATGTCGTTATGATGCTGCGCCTGCAGCTTGAACGCATGGCGGGCGCGTTCGTGCCATCGACGCGCGAATATTTCCGCTTCTATGGACTCGATGCCGAAAAACTGAAGCGCGCCAAGCCAGGTGCGCTGGTGATGCATCCCGGGCCGATGAACCGCGGGGTCGAGATCGACTCCGCCGTCGCCGACGACATCGAGGTCAGCGTCATTCAGGAACAGGTCGAGATGGGCGTCGCTATCCGCATGGCGGTGCTCGACGCGTTGTCCCGCGGGCTCGCGCTTGAAGGGCGCAACGCCCCATGACCGGCTCGAACCGAACGGGACGCATCGGCTTCCGCAACGCGCGCCTGATCGATCCGGCTGCCAAGCTCGACGCAAAGGGTGGGCTGCTGGTGGAAAACGGCCGCATCGCCGATGTCGGTCCGCGGCTTTTCAACGACGCCGAGGCCGACGATCCCGAAATCGTCGACTGCAAGGGGCTGGTTCTGGCGCCGGGGCTGATCGATATGCGCGTCTTTACCGGCGAGCCCGGAAGCGAGCATCGCGAGACGCTGGAGTCCGCCAGCCTCGCTGCGGCCGCTGGCGGCGTCACGACGATCGTGGTGATGCCGAACACCGATCCGGTGATCGACGAGCCGTCGCTGGTCGATTTCATCCGTCGCCGTGCGGCGGCCACGGCCAAGGTGCGCGTCGTTCCGACAGCAGCACTGACCAAAGGTCTTGCCGGCGAAGTGATGACGGAGATCGGCCTTCTCACCGAGGCCGGAGCCGTCGCCTTCACCGATGGCGATCGAACGATCTCGAATACGCGTGTCCTTCGCCGCGCCCTCGCCTACGCCTCGACCTTCGGGGCGCTGGTCGTCGCCCATGCCGAAGACCCCGATCTTTCGGAGGGCGCTTCGGTCACCGAGGGCGAGTATGCGATGCGGCTCGGCCTTCCCGCCGCTCCTGCCGCCGCCGAAGCCATCATCGTCGAACGCGACATTCGGCTCGTGGAGATGACGGGTGCGCGCTACCACTTCGGACAGATCTCCACGCGCGCGTCGCTTGATGCCATCGCGGCGGCCAAGAAACGCGGCTTGCCGATCACTTGCAGCGTGGCGGCGCACAATCTGGCGCTCAACGAACTCGATGTAGGTTCTTATTTCACCTTCATGAAGGTGAAACCGCCTTTGCGCTCGGAAGCCGACCGTGCCGCCATGTTGGAAGGCGTGGCCTCCGGCCTCATCGATGCCGTCGTCTCGGGTCACGATCCGCAAGCCGCCGATACCAAGCGCCAGCCCTTTGCGCAGGCGGCATTCGGAGCGGTCGGCCTAGAGACCCTGCTGCCAGTCGTTCTCAGCCTGCATCATGACGGCCGCGTCGGTCTCAGTCTTGCGCTGCGCACACTCACGTCTGCGCCCGCTCACATTCTTGGACTGAATGCAGGCACTCTCGCCAAGGGCGCACCAGCCGATCTCGTTTTGATTGATCCGGACGAACCGTTCAGCGTCCGCGAAGACGAATTGCGCTCGCGCGCGCGCAATACGCCCTTCGAGGGCCGCAAATTTCATGGCCGTGCGCAGAAGACCTATGTCGGCGGCGAATTGGTTTTCGACCGTAAGAAAGCGCGTTGACGTTCACGTCCGCCGCGAACTGGTCTAGTCTCGACTGCGACGCGCCGCCTCGCGTACGCATGACGATCTAACCCCTGAGTTTCAAACGCTGTACGCCATGCCTTTCTCTTCGCTCGTCTCCATATCGCCAGGCGCCCTGTCCGGCCTTGTCATCGGATATCTCCTGGGCTCGATCCCGTTCGGTCTTCTCTTCGGCTACGCCTTCGGCGAAGGCGATGTGCGAAAGATCGGCTCCGGTAGTATCGGCGCGACCAACGTGCTCAGAACCGGAAGTTATACTGCTGCGGCGCTGACCTTGTTGTTCGATGCGATCAAGGGCGCGGCCGCGGTCGCCTTCACGCAGGCATTGATTGGACCCGATGCAGCGCTTTTCGCAGGACTGGGCGCCTTCCTCGGCCATCTCTATCCCGTCTGGTTGAAGTTCAAGGGCGGAAAAGGTATCGCGGTCTCGCTTGGCATTTTAAGCGCGCTTTACTGGCCGGCGGCATTGCTGTCCTTGGCCACGTGGGGCGCAGTTGTCGCCTATTTTCGCATCTCGTCGCTGGCGGCGCTTGTGGCAGCTGTGCTGACACCTTTGTACTTCTTGGCGTTCGGCAAAAGCCATGAGGCTTTTCTCGCGGTCATTCTCGCCGTGCTCGTGTTCGTCGCGCACCGTTCCAACATTCGCCGCCTGTTGCGTGGCGAAGAGCCGCGTATTGGCGCAAAAAGCACCTCAGCGTGAGCGCGACGCTTTCGGATGCGCAGCGGCGCGAATGGCTGCGCCTGTCGCGCACGCAAAATGTCGGCGCCGTAACGTTTGCACAGTTGATCGAGCGCTTTGGGTCGGCGGAAGCCGCGCTCGAAGCGCTGCCCAGCCTCGTCAGGCGGGGCGGTGGCGACCGAGCGCGCATCCCCTCAATTGACGACATCGATCGCGAGATCGCCGCTCTGCATAAACTCGGCGGAGGCATGCTTGCGTCCTGCGAGCCGGAGTTTCCGCGTGGCCTGGCCGCCGCCGATCCGCCGCCGCCAATCATCTCGGTGCTTGGCCACGCTTCGATCCTGCAACGCGAAATCATCGCGATTGTCGGTGCCCGCAACGCTTCGGCTCTCGGCCGCAAGTTCGCGAGCACGTTGGCGAAGGATCTGTCTGGCGCCGGGCTCGTCGTTGCATCGGGGCTGGCGCGCGGCATCGATACGGCGGCACATGAAGGTGCGTTGGCCGGTGGCACTTGCGCGGTCGTGGCCGGCGGCGTCGACAATATCTATCCGCCGGAGAATGCGGCGCTCTATGAACGCATTCGCAGCGAAGGCTGCCTCGTTTCGGAAATGCCGCTCGGCCAATCGCCTCAGGCACGCCATTTTCCACGGCGCAATCGCATCATCTCGGGTCTGTCGCGCGGCGTTGTCATCGTCGAAGCGGCGGAAGGTTCGGGATCGCTGATCACGGCGAACTACGCCCTCGAACAAGGACGTGAAATCTTCGCCGTTCCCGGCTCGCCTCTCGATCCACGTGCCAAGGGGACGAACCGGCTCCTTCGCGAAGGCGCCACGCTGGTGGAAAGCGCCGAAGACGTTCTGGCCGGCGTGGGGCCGATCCTTGGTCGCGACTTCGCCGAACCCGGCGGGGCCGAACCGCGTAGTCCTTCCAGCTTTGGCCTCAGCGACGAGGAGGCGAATCGGCTTCGCGCCTGTCTCGAGGAGGCACTCGGCCCTGCGCCCGTGGAGGTCGACGAGTTGGTGCGGGGCTGCAATTCGTCGGTTTCAGCAGTGCTGTCGGTGCTGTTGGAGATGGAATTGGCCGGCAGGGTCGCCCGTCACTCGGGCAACCGCGTTTCCTGGGCGTAGCTAGGCTCGGACAGCGCCTTCGCCTCCTGGGCTGCCAGGCTCAACAAGTGAGCCAGCAGGGACTGCCCCTGCTGCAGAGCAATTTTTCTAAGCGAATCAAGGAGATCCTTCGAATATCGGGCAGTCTCGGCAGGGGGGAGCTTGGTCCCCTGAAGTGCTCGCAAACTGGCGGATGCCGGGTCGACTGAAGTCATAAACCAAACCAGAAGAGGACACCCACCCAATCTAAACTGGCGCTGATCTGAATTCAACCTGAGGTTACATTACGTACCTGAAATGACGATATTTTCAACTTACAGTTTAATTACTGTCGCCCGCCCAAGGTTGACACGTCTCGCCCGCTGCTATCAGTGTCCCGCCGCCAGAGAGCGAATCCCGGATTCGGCGGCATTTTTTAAGGCTCTCAGGGTTAAGACGCCGCGCCCCTAACCTGTAGAGCGCCCCAAGTCCTCATGAAAGTTGTCGTCGTAGAATCGCCTGGCAAGGTCAAATCGATCAATAAGTATCTCGGCTCCGGCTACAAAGTCCTGGCCAGTTTCGGCCATATCCGTGACCTGCCGTCCAAGGACGGCTCGGTGAAGCCCGACGAGGACTTCGCCATGACCTGGCACGTTGACGAGCGGGCCGAGAAGCGGGTGAAGGACATCGTCGAGGCGGTCAAAACCGCTGACAAGCTGATCCTGGCGACGGACCCCGACCGCGAAGGCGAGGCGATTTCCTGGCACGTCCTCGAAGTGCTCCGCCAAAAAAGAGCGCTCGGCAAGGTGAAGATCGAACGTGTCGCGTTCAACGCCGTGACCAAGGCGGCCATTCTCGACGCCATCGCCCATCCCAGGCAGATCAACGAAGAGTTGGTCGATGCCTACATGGCCAGGCGGGCGTTGGACTATCTAGTTGGCTTTACATTGTCCCCAGTCCTGTGGCGCAAGCTTCCCGGCGCGCGTTCGGCCGGTCGAGTCCAATCCGTGGCGCTGCGACTGGTCTGTGAGCGCGAGCAGGAAATCGAGGCCTTCAAGGCGCAGGAGTATTGGTCGATCGATGCAGACTTGGTCGCGCCAAGCGGCGGGTTCAACGCGCGGCTTACGCATCTCGGCGGCGAGAAGCTCGACAAGCTCTCGCTGCAGACCGAGACAGCGGCTAACGCCGCCCTTGCCGCGATCAAGGCCCAGACCTTCAAGATCGACAGCGTCGAAAGCAAACCGCAAAAACGCCATCCCGCGCCGCCTTTCATCACCTCGACGTTGCAGCAGGAAGCCTCGCGCAAGCTAGGCTTCGGCGCCAAGCGCACGATGCAAATCGCGCAACAGCTTTATGAGGGCGTCGATGTCGACGGCGAAACCGTCGGACTGATCACCTATATGCGCACCGACGGCGTCACCATGGACGGCGAGGCAATCAACGAGGCGCGTCAAGTCATCGGCTCGCGCTACGGCAAGAACTATGTTCCGGGTGCGCCGCGCACTTATACGAGCAAGACCAAGAACGCCCAGGAGGCGCACGAAGCCGTCCGGCCGACGAGCTTCGAACGTACGCCCGAAATCGCGGCGCGCTCGCTCGATGTCGATCAGGCAAAGCTCTACGAATTGATCTGGAAGCGCGCAGTGGCCAGCCAGATGGAGAGCGCCGAGCTGGAACGCACGACCGTCGACGTCGTCTCGGCTAACAGGCAAATTACCTTTCGCGCGACGGGAACTGTCACGCTGTTCGACGGCTTCCTGACGCTCTATCAAGAAGGCAAGGACGACGAGAGCGACGAAAACGGTTCGCAACTTCCGCGCCTGATCGCAGGCGAGACGACCGATGTCGAGAAAATTAATTCGGCGCAGCATTTCACCGAACCGCCGCCGCGCTATTCGGAAGCGAGCCTGGTTCGTAAGCTGGAAGAGCTTGGCATCGGCCGGCCCTCGACGTATGCCTCCATCCTCTCGGTGCTACGCGACCGCGCCTATGTGAAGATGGATCGCGGACGCTTCGTGCCGGACGACAAGGGCCGCCTCGTCACCGCGTTTTTGACAACCTTCTTCCACCGTTATGTCGAATACGGCTTCACCGCCGATCTCGAGGAGAAGCTGGACGAGGTCGCGGAAGGAACGCTCAAATGGAAGCAGTTGCTGCGCGATTTCTGGCGGGACTTTTCCGCGGCGGTTGGGGACACCAAGGACCTGAAGATTTCGCACGTCATCGACGAGATGAACGAGATCCTCGGCCCGCACATCTTTCCGCCGAATGCCGACGGCTCGAACCCACGCGTCTGTCCCAATTGCGGCACAGGTGAACTCAGCTTGAAGCTCGGCCGCTTCGGCTCTTTCGTGGGCTGCTCCAACTATCCGGAGTGCCGCTTCACCCGGCAGCTTGGCCAGAGCAACGATCAAGCCGCTGCCAGCCAGCCGCGCGAATTGGGAGTCGATCCCGAGACGGGTGAGAAAATCTCTCTGCGCAGCGGCCGCTTCGGACCGTATGTCCAGCTCGGCGAAGGCGCCAAGCCCAAGCGCGCCGGCATCCCCAAAGGAACAGATGTCGAGAACGTCGACCTGGCGCTCGCACTCAAGCTTTTGTCATTGCCGCGCGAAGTGGGCCTCCATCCCGAAACCGGCCAGATGATCACGGCGAATTTCGGCCGCTTTGGGCCTTACGTCGCGCATGACGGAAAGTATGCCTCGCTGGATTTGCCGGAAGAAGTCTTCACGGTCGGCCTCAATCGTGCGGTCACAGTGATCGCCGAGAAGAAGGCCAATCCTCGCCGTCGCGGCTCGCACGCTCTGAAGGAACTCGGAAACGACGCGAACGGAACGGCGATCAAGCTCATGAAAGGTCGCTATGGTCCTTACGTCACGGATGGGACGACCAACGCGACGGTACCCGATAACGACGACCCGCTCTCAATCACGCTGGAGCAGGCGAACGCATTGCTCGCAGAGCGCGCGTCGAAAAACGGCGGAAAGAAAAAGCGTGCGCCCAAGGCCCGCAAAGAAGCCAAGATCGTAGCCGTCGAGGCCGTCGCGGCGAAGACGAAACCGGCGAAGGTGACGAAGAAGAAGCCAGAGCCGGTGGCAGGCGAGTAGACGTTGGCGCGACGAAAACAGGCGGGTCACGCACCGCCCATCGACAAGGCGCGCGTTCTCGAGCTTCTGGCCGAATCCCCCAACGCGACGAAGCGCGATCTCTCGCGCCTCTTGGGCGTGAAGGGCTCCGATCGCATCGCGCTCAAACGCATCCTCAAAGAGTTGGCAGACGACGGCGAAATCGCCGGCAACCGCAGACGCGGTTACGCTAAGCCGAACGATCTGCCTGATGTCACCGTGCTGGAAATCACCGGCCAGGATACGGATGGCGAGTTGCTGGCGCGACCGCAGAAGTGGGAATCGAACGAAGAGCCGCCGCCGATCACTATCGTACCGGGGAACACCGATGTCCGTGCGTTGGGCCGTGGTGAGCGTGTGCTCGCGCGTCTCAACAAGAGCGTCGATGGTTACGAGGCGCGCGTCATCAAGCATCTAGGGGCAAGCGCGCACAAGGTTCTGGGCGTGCTTCATGAGAGCGCGAACGGACTGCGCATTGCGCCGATCGACCGCAAGAGCCGCACAGAGTTCAGCGTCGACAATCGTGACCGCGGCGGCGCTTCGCACAACGAACTCGTCCTGGCCGAGCCGATTGCTGGACGCGCCGCCGGATTTCCACGCGCGCGTGTGGTCGAAAAGCTCGGCAGTATGAACACGCCAAAGACGATCAGCCTCATCGCCATTCATGCGCATGGCATTCCCACCGACTTTCCCGCCGAAGTCATCGCGGAGGCAAAAGCGGCAGCGCCACCAGATCCGCGCAAGCGCACGGATCTGCGTGCCATTCCGCTGGTGACCATCGATCCCGAGGACGCGCGCGACCACGACGATGCGGTCTGGGCTGGTCGCGACGACGATCCGAAGAATCCGGGCGGTTACATCGCGCTCGTCGCCATCGCGGACGTCGCGCACTACGTGACGCCAGGCTCGGCTCTGGACCGCGAGGCCTACAAGCGCGGCAACTCGGCTTACTTCCCGGACCGCGTCGTGCCCATGCTGCCGGAACATCTATCGGCGGACCTGTGCTCGCTGAAGGAAGGAGTCGATCGTGCTTGCCTCGCGGTGCGCATGACCTTCGACCGCGACGGCAGAAAACGGCGCCACGAATTTCTTCGCGCGACGATGCGCTCAGTGGCTCGTCTCACCTATGCGCGCGCGCAAGCGGCATTTGATGGTAAGCCGGACGCCGAGATGTCCGCCGACGCCGGAAAGACTCTGGCCGAGCTCTGGAAGTGCTATCGCCTTCTGATGGTCGAACGGAAGCAGCGCGATCCGCTCGATCTCGACTTGCCCGAACGGCGCGTCATCCTCGGCACCGACGGCAAGGTCGAGTCTATCGCCTTTCGCGAGCGGCTGGAATCTATGAAACTCATCGAGGAGTTCATGGTGCTCGCCAATGTCGCGGCGGCAGAAACGCTCGAGCAGAAGAAATCGCCACTCGTCTATCGCATTCACGAGCATCCTTCGAAGGAAAAGCTGTTCGGGTTTTCCGATTATCTGCGCACCATAGGAATCAATTTCGCGAAAGGTCAGGTGCTGAAGCCGGGCGTGTTCAACCGGATCCTTGCCCAGGCCAAGGGCGGGCCGCACGAGAACGTCATGAACGACGTCGTGTTGCGCACCCAGGCCCAGGCGGTTTATGCGCCGGCGAACGTCGGCCACTTCGGATTGAACCTCCATCGCTATGCTCACTTCACGTCGCCGATCCGTCGCTATGCCGATCTCATCGTGCACCGTGCGCTCATCCGCGCGCATGGCTTCGGCGCCGATGGCCTTTCCGACCGCGAGCAAGGTCGGCTTGAGGAAATCGCCGAACACATTTCGATGACGGAGCGGCGCGCCATGGCGGCGGAACGCGATTCCACCGACCGTTACGTTGCGGCCTTCATGGAAGACCGGATCGGCGCGACGTTCGATGCCCGTATCACCGGCGTCACCCGCTTCGGACTCTTCGTGCGATTGCGCGAGACGGGCGCCGAAGGACTGCTTCCCGCGCGCGCGCTCGGCTCGGAATATTTCCGCCATGACGAGCGTAAGCACGCCATGGTCGGCGACAGGACCGGCACGGCCTACAAGCTCGGTGATGTGGTGGCGGTTCGACTGGTTGAAGCGGCGCCGCTGACGGGAGGCTTGCGGTTCGACCTTGCGGAAGCGTCAGCGTCTATGCGCAAGGCGGGGGGACGCCCGATGCCCAAGGCGCGCTCGCAATCGCACAGGCGAAGACGCTAGAGTTCACACGATGGCGACCTTCGATTCAGATAACGAGCAGATTGTTGGCGGAGCCCTCCGTCCCAAGGACGCCGCGACATTGGTGATCGTGAAGCGCGATGCCGGCGTGCCGCGCGTGTTGATGGGGCAACGGCACGGCAACATGGCGTTCATGGCCAACAAATACGTCTTTCCCGGCGGACGGATCGATCCCGCCGACATGCGCATTCCGGTGACGAGCCAACTGCGGCCCCACGTCGCCGCGCGGGCGGGGCATGGCAGCACGCCGGCCCGGGCGCGCGGACTTGCGCTGGCGGCCATTCGCGAAACGTTCGAGGAAACCGGAATCCTCATCGGCGAACGCTCCGACAATGTGCCGCGGACACGCGCTCCGGCATGGAAGAAATTCTTCGAGCACAGGGTCGTACCGCGGCTCGACAATTTGGAAATCATTGCCCGCGCGGTGACGCCGCCGAACCGGACGCGCCGCTTCGATGCACGCTTTTTCATGGTCGACGCCAGCGCCATAGTCCATGAGTTGGAAGAGCTGGATAATGAGGAGTTGCTGACACCGGCCTGGCTCACATTGAACGAGGCGCGCGCGCTCGATCTTCCCAGCATCACACGAACTGTTCTTGACGAGGTCGAAGGGCGTGTCAGCGAAGGCGCCGATCCATCCCGCCCGATCCCGTTCTATCGTTTCTCGCGCGGCAAAGCCGACCTCATCCACATCTGATGGCTGACGCTGGAAGACCCGCGAGCCTCGTCGCGATCCTTTCGGCATGCTCGGCGTTTGCCCTCGGCATGGGACTGACGCTGCCACTACTCTCTCTGATTCTGGAGCGCAGGGGCTTTGCCGGCTCGGTTAACGGTTTCAACCTGGCCACCTCGGGACTGGCCGCGCTCTGCGTGACGCCGCAAGTTCCGCGCCTCATGCGCACATTCGGCACGGCGGCGTTCATGTCCGGCTCCCTGGTCCTTTCTGCGATCGCGCTCGTCGCGCTCTTCGAAGTGCAAAGTCTTTGGGCGTGGTTTCCGCTTCGCTTCGCGGTCAGCATCGGGCTGAATGGATTGTTTGTGTGCTCGGAATTCTGGATCAACCAGATTGCCACGGAACAAAATCGCGGGCGCTACATCTCGCTTTACGGTGCCTGCATCTCCGGTGGCTTTGGTGTGGGGCCGGCTATCCTCTCCTGGCTGGGCACGTATGGATTGGCGCCGTTCGCGATGGGTTCGACGATGCTGTTGTTTGCGCTCGTCCCCGTTCTTATCGCGCGCAAGGCGGCGCCGCAGCTGGATGAGACACCTGGCCCCTCACCGCTCACAGTACTCCGCCTGGCGCCTGCGATTCTGCCGGCTGCATTTGTCTTCGGCGCCATCGACGCCGGAATGTGGGGATTGTTTCCGGTCTATGCGGTGCGCTCCGGCTACACCGAAACGCACGCGGCACTCGCCATCACGGCCATGTCGGTCGGAAGTTTCGTGTTCCAGTATCCGCTTGGCATTCTCGCCGATCGGATGAACCGACGAACTCTGCTCGTCATCTGTGCTTCGACCGGTGTCGCTGGAGCGATTCTCGCGCCGTTCGCGATTGCGACGCCGCTCGCAACCTATCTGCTTCTCTTCGTTTGGGGCGGAATTATCATGGGCATCTACACCGTCGGTCTCACGCTGCTCGGCGAACGCTTCAAGGGTGCGGAACTCGCGAGTGCCAATGCCACCTACGTCATGCTCTATGCGGTCGGGCTTTTGTGTGGCCCGCTCGTCGAAGGCGTCGCGCTCGACGCCTGGAATCCGCACGGGCTGATGGCCGCGCTTGCCGTGATCACCGCGTTTTATGTGCTGTTCCTGATGGTTAGACACGATAGCTCAGGTGCTGCGCGAACTTGACAATGGGCACTCGGCGGCTAAATTCCCCGCCCTTCTCCGAAGCATTCAGGAGTCCCGCCCATGGCAAAACCGACAACGGCCAAGATCAAGCTCAACAGCGAGGGCGGTACCGGCTTCTATTACGTCACCAAGAAGAACACCCGCACCATGACGGAGAAGATGACCGTCAAGAAGTACGACCCCGTATTGCGCAAGCACGTCGTCTTCAAGGAAGGCAAGATCAAATAGTCTGGCCTACCGAGCCGCGACCGCGGCAGACTTTCGCGCTTCTTCCACGCGTTGCACGAACGGCACGATAAACGCGCTCACCAGCGGAACCATCTCAGGCGGCATATCGTGCCCCCAGCCTTCGATCTCGTGATATTCCGCGCCGGGAATGCACTCCGCCGTATGGCGGCCGCACTCGGGACGAAGCAACTTATCCTCCGAACCGTGCAGCACGAGCGCCGGCACATTCAGGGATTTGAGACGTTCCGTACGCGGCGGGCTGGCAGAGATGGCGGCATATTGCCGGCTGGTCCCTTCCGGATAGTAGCTGCGGTCATAGGCTGCGCCGATGAGTGTGGCCACGCGCTGCTCGTCGAATGGGAAGCGCGTCGTGGCATAGGTTCGCCTCCCCTTCACGCCGTGCGCGATCACCGCTGCGCGATCCATAGACGGCGGCGGCGTCATCAACGTGGCGAGTGCTTCCGGGCTTGAGGGCGGCAAAGACGGATCGCTGGTCGTGGAGAAGATCGAAATCAGCGAACGCGTCTTTTCCGGATGATCGAGGGCAACGAGCTGCGCGATCATGCCGCCCATCGACGCGCCGGCAATGTGCGCGCTTTCGATGTTGAGCGCGCCGAGCAGGGCCGCGGCATCGGCGGCCATGTCGTTCAGCGTATAGGGTACGTCGGGCTTTCGTCCCTCGCGCACGGCTTCCAGAACCTTTCGAATATCCGGAACGACCCCATGCCATTTCTGGGAGAGACCGACATCGCGGTTGTCGAAGCGGATAAAGCGCAATCCCGCACCGGCAAGGCTTTGGCGAAACTCGTCGGACCAGGAGGTCATCTGGCTGCCGAACCCGTTGATCATCAGAAATGGGATGCCGTTGGCCGGACCTGTCTCGTCGTATTCAAGCTCGATGCCGTTGGCGCGGATCTTCGTCATCTGTAGTTTCCCCTTTGCTTCAGAAAGCTTAACGGCTGAGGCTTCCTTGACAAGATGGCGGTCGGACCGGAGCTTACGCGTCCTTTTCCGTTGGATTCCATGCGCCGCGCCATCGACCGTCTCGCCAACGAAGTGTTCGACCTGCTCATCATCGGCGGCGGCGTGACGGGGGCGTGCGTGGCGCGCGATGCCAGCTTGCGCGGGCTCAAGGTCGCGCTCGTCGAACGCAACGATTTTGCCGGCGCCACCAGCGCACACAACTCCAAGCTCGTGCATGGCGGTCTGCGCTATCTGCGCAACTTCGAGCTCGGACTGGTTCGGGAATCGCTCAAGGAGCGCCGCATCTGGCAGCGCATCGCGCCCCATCTCGTCCATCCGCTGCCGTTTCTGGTGCCGAGTTATGGCGGCGGCTGGAAAGGTCGCGCGATCTTGCAAGCCGGGCTCTCGCTCTATGATATTTTGTCCTTCGACAAAGGCTGGCTCGCCGATCCAGCCCAACGGCTGCCCAACCATTCCTGGTTGAGCCGCAACGCGGCTCTGGCGCAGGAGCCTGTCCTCGAACGAGCGGAATTCGACGGCGCGCTGCAGTATTACGACGCGCAGATGTATTCTCCCGAGCGTCTGGCGCTCGAGTGCCTGCTCGATGCCGACGCGAACGGTGCAGCGATCGCAAACTATGTCGAAGGCAAGACGCTGCTGCGTCGTGACGACAATGTCGAAGGTTGTCGCGTTCGCGATTGTGAGACCGACACCACCTTCGATGTGCGCGCCAAACTGACCCTCGTTGCAGCCGGCCCCTGGGCGGATATTTTTCTCCAACACGCGCTCGGCAAGCCGTCGTCGCACAGGCTGATGCGCTCGAAGGGCATTCACCTGCTTGTGCCGGCCATCACGCGAACGTCCGCGTTGACCGTCGCTGCGGAAGGCAGCCACTTTTTCGTGCTTCCCTGGCATGGTCACACGCTGCTCGGCACCACCGACACCGAATTCAAGGATGATCCGGACGATGTCGGCGTGAGCGAGAGCGACATCGCGGATTTTCTGGCCTTCATCAACAAGCACTTGCCGGCCGCAAACCTTACGCGCGACAAAGTGGAATTCTTCTATTCCGGTCTCAGGCCGTTGGTGGATGACGGTTCAGGCGATACCTATGGCGCAAGCCGCAAGGCCGAGCTCGTCGATCACGGCGAGTCTGATGGTCTAACCGGATTGCTCTCGGCGATCGGTGGGAAGTGGACCACGTCTCGCGCGCTGGCGCAGACCGTCGTCGACGCCGTCGTCGAAAAGTTGGACGTGTCTGCAGCCGATTGCGAGACCGACGAAGATCCGACCGCCGGAGGCGACATCGGCCGCATCTCGGACTTTCTCGCGGAGCAGCGCGCGGAGCATGCGGATCTTCCGTCTATTGAACACCTTGCACGCATGTACGGCTCGCGTCTGCCGGAGATGCTGGCGCAAGCGAACAACCGCCCCGAGCTGCGACTACCTCTCGGAGATGCCGGCGACATCGCGGCGCAGGTCGTGTTCGCAATCCGCGAGGAGATGGCGCTGCATTTGAGCGACATCGTGATGCGCCGAACCTGCATAGGTCAGATCGGCACGCCGTCTGGAGAGGCGCTCACCTCGGCATCGCGGATCATGGCGGCCGAACTCGGTTGGAGCGACGAACGCCGCAACGCAGAGGTCACCGCGCTTGCGTCGTGCTTCAAGACGCGGCAGGCGGCATGAGCGCGTTCATTGTCGTCAATCCCCGTTCGGCCAACGGCCGCACCGGCCGGGAATGGAAATCCATCGAGCGCGCGCTGGGAACAGTCTATCCCGCCATGTCGGTTGGCTTCACGAAGAAGCGGGGCGAGGCTGCCGCCCTCGTCCGTTATGCTCTTCGCGAAGGTCATCAGGAAATTGTCGCCGTGGGTGGCGACGGCACGATCAACGAGGCAATCAACGGCCTTTTCGATTCAAGCGGCGCCACGCCGCAAGATTGCGTATTCGCGTTCGTCACCAGCGGTACGGGCGGAGACTTTCGCAAATCGTTTGGCATCGAACCGGGCACGGATGCGGCCATCGAGCGGCTCAAGCATGCTCGCGTCCGGCGGATCGACGCCGGACGGGTTAGTTGCCTGAGCAAGTCCGGCGCGCCGACCATGCGCTATTTCATCAACATTGCGTCGTTCGGCCTCTCCGGCGTGATCGTCGATTCCGTCAACCGGGCGCGAATTGCCAAGCTGTTCGGCGGCTCGTTTGCGTTTGCTTTCCACAGCAGCCTCGCCATGTTGCACTATCGCGTCCGCACCGTGCGAATAATCGTCGACGGCGTCGAAGACGAGATCACTTCGATCTCGACGGTGGCCGTCGCCAACGGTCAATTCTTCGGCGGCGGCATGCGCGTGGCGCCGGGCGCCGTCGTCGATGATGGCTGGTTCGATGTCGTCATCATGGGCGGTGCGCCCAAAGGGCAATCCCTTGCAGATCTGAAACTTGTCTACACAGGCGACCACATCACAAAGCCGTACGTCCGGGTGGTGCGCGGACAGCATGTGGTGGTCGCTCCGGTCGCCGAAACCAAGGGTCAGGCGGTCCTGATTGAGACCGACGGCGAGGCCGCAGGAAGACTGCCCGCCACCTTCGAGATTTTGCCGCACGCCCTCAATCTGCGATGCTGAGCGCCGGGCGGGGGATTTGTAAAGATGAGTATCGACCACAACAAAATCCGGTGGAACGGATGGGGCTGGACGGCGCACAAAGACCAGCTCGCAGAGCAGAACGACCTATGGAGTTGGCTTGCCAGCGAGCTTGGCATGCCAGCGCTTTTGGCTACGCCGGCTCGTCCGTTGGAGAGTGTCGCCGTTGCGGTCTCGCGTCTGATTGCTGCGGAGCGTGCCCGCTTCGTTGATATTCTCGGCGCCGACCGCGTGCGCGACGATACCTTCGAACGCGTGTTTCATGCGCGCGGCCGAAGCTATCACGATCTGATTCAATTACGCGCCGGCGAACTTTCGACGGTTCCCGACGCCGTTCTCTATCCGCGCACCACTGAAGAAGTTCAAGCGCTGCTCGCGGCGTGCGCAGAAGCGGGCATCGCCGCTGTCCCGTATGGTGGTGGAACCAGCGTCGTCGGCGGGGTCAGTGCCACTCAGGGCCGATTCAAATCCGTGGTGACGCTCGACATGTCCGTCATGGATCGCATCGTCGACATCGATCCGCAAGCGATGACCGCGACATTCGAGGCGGGGATTTACGGTCCGGCACTCGAGAAGGCGCTGCAGGCAAAGGGCCTTACGCTCGGCCATCACCCGCAATCGTTCGAATTTTCCACCCTTGGCGGCTGGATTGCACATCGCGGTGCTGGACAGGGGTCCAATCGTTACGGGCGTGCCGAGGATTGGCTGGTAGCCGCAAAGCTGGTGACGCCGCGTGGTGTTCTACAGACGGGCGGGTTTCCCGCGTCCGCAACCGGCCCTCGCCTGAATGATCTCGTTCTCGGATCCGAAGGTGTGTTCGGCATCATCACGGAAGCTACCGTCCGTCTGCACGCGGCGCCGGCCGCAAGCGAGTATTGCGGCTACCTATTCAAAGATTTCGCCAGCGGCATTGCCGCAATCCGTCAGGCCGAAGCCAACGGCGTAGCCGCGACGATGCTCCGTCTGTCCGATCAGATCGAAACGAAATTTTATCGCGCCTTCGGCAACCTCGGGAAGAAACTCTCCTTTCGCGACCGCTTTGCCCAATTGTACTTGGACAATCGCGGTTTCGACGAGAAGTCGTGCGCGCTGATTGCCGGGTTCGAAGGCGAGACGAAGGCCGTCGACAACGCACGTCTAGAGTTCGACCGCCTCGCGAAGAAGCACGGCGCAATCGCGTTGGGTGAGGCGCCGGGGCAGCGGTGGAAAGAAGGGCGCTTTCATGGGCCCTATCTGCGCGATCCGATGATGGACCGCGGCGTTGGAGTCGATACGCTCGAAACGGCGGCCAGTTGGTCCAAGCTCGGCGCACTCCACGTGTCGGTGCGCGACGCGCTCGAAGGCGCGGTTCGGGAAACCGCGCCGCGCGCTGGCGGTCGTGGCGTCGTCGGATGCCATGTGAGCCACTCCTACATCGACGGCGCCAGCCTTTATTTCACCTGCATCTTTCCCCGCCAACTCGACGATGAGCTGGGCCAGTGGCGCACCATCAAGAAGGCGGCGAGCGATGCCATCATCAAGAATGGTGGCACGATCAGCCATCATCACGGGATCGGCGAAGATCACCTGCCGTGGATTGCGGCGGAAAAGGGCTCTCTCGGAATCGATATTCTTCGCGCCGTCAAGATGGTGCTCGATCCCAAAGGCATCATGAACCCGGGAAAGCTTATCCCGGGTTGACGCCTTCGCGCATCGCGGCGGACGCGGCTGCGATGGCTTCCCGCGCCTTCGGAATAAAGCCCCGCATGCTGAAGAAGCCGTGCACCATGCCGGGATAGTTCACATAGGTGACAGGCACTCCGCACCTATCCAGTGCGTCAGCATAAGCCTTGCCTTCGTCGCGCAATGGATCGAAACCCGCAGTGATCACGTAAGCGGGTGGAAGACCCGACAGATCCGGGCAACGCAATGGCGAGAGCCTTGGGTCATGTCGGTGGTCCTTGTCCGGAGCGTAGAGGCGTGTGAACCAGTCCATTCCTTCCTTTTCCAGGAAATAGCCCTTGGCATTCTCACGCATCGACGGCGTGTCGGGCGCACCGAGCTGCGCGACCGGATAGATCAGAAGCTGGAAGGCGATTGCGGGACCGCCAGCACGCGCGAGCTGCGCAATCACTGCGGCCAGGTTTCCACCGGCGGAATCGCCGCCGACTGCGAGGCGCATGGCATCGATCCCAAGCTCGGCCGCGTTCGCCGCGACCCACAGTGTTGCCGCAAAGCAATCGTCGACTGCCGCGGGAAACGGATGCTCCGGCGCCAGACGATAATCAACCGAGACGACGCGAAAGCCGCTCTCGTTGCACAGCACGCGACAGAGATCGTCATGCGTGTCCAAATCGCCAAGGACGAACCCGCCGCCGTGGAAAAAGACGAGACCCGACAGAACGGAACTGTTCGTCGCAACCGGCGTGTAGATGCGTACACCGAGATTACCGGCTGGGCCCGGGATAAAGCGATCCTCAACTTTGCCGATGGGCGTATCGCTTTTGCGGAAAATGCCCAACTTCATCGTCGCGCGCGCCGCCTGCGGGCCGATTTCCCAACTCTTGGGAAGCTTCAGGGCCGCCATTTGGTCGAGAAGCGCTCGAACGTTTTTGTCCAGCGACATCGTCGGGCTCCGAGCTATTTCGCGTTCAAGATCGCGCCCACGGTTTTCGCCGCGCTGGTCAATGCCGCATGCGCTTGAGGCAGAAACGACTGCATGTAGACAAAGCAATGGACCATGCTGTCATGGTCTTCGACTGTTACCTTCACGCCCGCCGCCTTCAGTTTGTCCGCGTACTCGAGGCCTTCGTCGTGCAGCGGATCATAGCCGCCGAGCATCACATAGGCTGGCGGCAGGCCGGAGAAGTCCTTCGCGCGAAGCGGCGAGATCTTCGGATCGGACTTGTCGGCATCGCTCGGCAGATAAGAGTCGTAGAACCAATCCAGCGTTTCCTTCTCCAGGAAATAGCCGGCCTCGAACTTGCGCAGCGACTTCGTCACCTCGCCGATCTGTGCCACCGGAAAGAGCAGCATCTGGCAAGCCAACGTCAGGCCGCCTTTCGCCTTCGCAAGGTGCGTGACTTGAGCGGCAAGCGCGCCGCCGGCTGAATCGCCGCCGACCGCAATCCGGTTGGCGTCGACGCCGATATGCGCCGCATTGGCGCAAACCCAAGCGAGCGTAGCGAAGGCGTCGTCGATAGCCGCCGGATACTTGTTCTCGGGCGCGAGACGATAATCGACGGAAATGACTCGAAAGCCGCCCTCGTTCGCCATGATGCGGCACAAACCGTCATGGGTCTCGATGTTGCCGATTACGAAGCCACCGCCGTGATAATAGATCAGGGCCGGCATCGGATCGCGCCCTGCGGCAACCGGCGTGTAGATGCGGATGGGAATCGGCCCAGCGGGTCCGGGCACCGTCAGATTTTCCGTCTTCCCGACAGGAACGTCCTTCGGGCCGACGAGCTGCATCAGGCCCACGAAGATTTCTCGCGCGGCGACGGGCCCTGCCTCGGACATCTTGGGTCCCGGTACGGCGGCCATCTGATCGAGAAAACCCTTCACCAATGGATCGAGCGGCATAAAGCGCAAATTCCTCGCATGTCTGAATGCGAGTTTGGCCAGAACCGCCAAACGAGTGCAAGGTCAGTGAAGGGTGATCTGCATGGAGGGATCGAGACGGCGCTCGACGATATCATCCAGGAAAACGCAAACAGTCAGCCAGAACCGCGCACGGTCGATGGCCCCTTCCGCCTCGAAGGAGACGACGGCGCGGCGCGCATAGTCCATGGCTGCTGCGCCATGCTCTTCAGCAAGATCGGAAGCAATACGGTACAGGTCGTCTGCGCTGAGATGCATGAGCGGATCCCCCGAACGCGCAAAGTCGACCACGTTCTGGTAATCGCGGGGTTAACGCCCACTAAGTACCCGTATTAGCCAATAGAAACAGCGTCACCCACGGAAATCCGGCCGCCGGACACCACCTTGCAGCAGACGCCACCGCGCCATTTCGGCGTCAATGCCGCCTTCAACCCGGTATGGGCCTGTTCCATCAGCATGCAAGGATCGGTCTCCTGCATGATTTCGAGCGTGACGTCGCCAATGCGGATTTTGCCGCCGACACTCTGGGGTGCGTCAACGCCCGCTACCAAGAGATTGGCGCGACGCGTGGTCCATGGCAGATCCACCCCGAGGTCACGGCAAGCGTCGTTCCAGCTCTCGCGAAAAAGCACCGTGACTTGCCGATTGGATTTGCGGCCGCGCGCATCGCCGTCGATGCCGGCTTCGACAGTGATGTTCGAAGACTCGAACTCTCGCAGTGGCGCACGAAGTTCGGCAGCTTTGGCGATGCCGATGAGTTTTCCCGTCATGGTATCTCGATCACCTCCGGTTGGAGCGTAGAAGAAAACAGTTTGTCGACCAGCGCCCTGCGACGATCCATCGTTGCGCGTTGATTAACATAGCCCTTGTCCGTGATCTCGTGACCATCCACCGATGGCGGCTCGGCCATGAGGAGAACGCGTCTCACCCGCGTCGATGAACCGCTTTGCGCCCTGTTGTGGGCGGAAAACTTCTCCTGGACGAAGGCACGAATCTTTGGATCGTTGATAATTTGGGCTGGATCGGACTTGCCGCAGATCGCCTTTGCCGCCGCGGCAACGGGCCAAGCGAGGAGTCCGACATACGGCTTGTCCTGCCCGCAAACCACACAGTCGAAGAAGAGTGGCGATGCCGCGGCCACCGCTTGCGCGCGCAACGTTCCCGCCGAAACCCAGGTGCCGCTGTCGAGCTTGAAATCCTCCGTCACGCGCCCGTCGAAAACGAGCCCCTGCATCGGATCGTTGTCGTCGAGGAATTTGGCAGCGTCGCCAAGCGAATAGAAACCCTCTTCGTCGAATGCAGCCTTCGTGAGGTCGGACCGTTTGTGATAACCCGGCGTAACCGTGGGCCCTTTGACGCGTACTTCGAGTTTCGTGCCATTGGGTACAAGCTTCAGCGTGATGCCTGGTAGCGGCAGCCCGATCAGTCCGACGCGCTCGGTGATCCAATGCACCACTGTGACGCCTTGCGTTTCGGTCGCGCCGTACATCGTCGTCATCGGAATGCGCTGTCCGACGGCGGCGATCGCGAGAGCCTGGAACCGTTCGTAGATGTCCTGGCTCAGCGTTGCCCCGCCATATCCCGCCATGCGCAACTTGGCGAAGAAGTGATCACGCAAGCTGTCGTCGCGCTCCATGGCATCGCAAAGCCAGCCGAATGCGATGGGCGCGGTGCCGATCGCAAGCGGGGTGATGTCGCGCAGGTTGCGGATCGTCTCGTCGAACAGGCCGGGCAAAGGTTTGCCGGCATCGAGATAGATGGTGCCGCCAGCATTCATCGCGCCGTTGAAGCCGATATTGCCGGCTGAGATATGGTTCCACGGCATCCATTCGAGACTTTGCGGAATTTCGTTCGGATCCGACGCCTCGGTGCGCAGCGCTTCCTGCGCCGCGATCACCGCGCACATCATCCCGTGCGTCTGAACGACACCCTTGGGCATGCCGGTCGAGCCCGAAGTAAACAGAAACTTCGCGGTCGTGGCGTGGTTGATCTTGTCCAATGCCGCTGCGACATCCGGCCCGGCGTTGGTGCGAATGAGGTCGCCATAAGGTGTCGTCGGTCGGTCCGCGATCGGCGTGACCGTAACAACTTCGACGCCATCGAGCGGAAGGGCTGCCAGGGCGCGCGCGAAGAGCGGTCCTTGTTCGGCTAAGATCATCTTCGGCGCCGTGACGGCGAAGACATGTTTCAGCTTCGAGTGATCGCCGGACATCAACGAATAGGCGACCGAGACCGGAGCAATCGGAATTCCAACCAGCATCGCGCCGAGCGTCATCGTCGCGTGCGTGATGGAATTACCCGAGAGGATCATCAACGGCGTTTCGCCGTTCATGCCGCGCGACAGCAACGCCTGTGCAACGGCATTCGCCCTTGCATAGGCCTCGCCATAGGTGATGAAGCGCCAATCGCCGGTCTTGCCGCCGTCGAGCGGGATGCGTTCGGCGATGAATTTGCGTTCCGGATGCTTCAGTGCGCGGTCCTGAAAGAGATGCGCAATGGAACGATGCATCGGGCCCAATTTGTGCTTGGAATCGATGTACACGGTGCCGTCGGATTTTTTGCGCACGTCCAGCAAGGGCGCCTTCTGTGGCAACGGCCGAAAAGGCGGCAGATCGGTGCCCTTGACTTGCAAATTCATTGGCTTACTCCCTGAGGCGACGAACTACACTTCGTCGCCGTTATTCAATATATTTCCCCGCATATTCCGGTATAATTACTGATTATCAGCGAGGTTTCGTGGCATGCGCGGCAAGACCGTGTTGCTCATCATCGGCGGCGGCATCGCCGCGTACAAGTCCCTCGAGCTCATTCGCAGGCTCAAGGAGCGCGGCGCGGCCGTGCGGGTCATCCTTACGCACGCGGCAACGCAATTCGTCACCCCGCTCTCGGCCTCTTCGCTCGCCGGCGAGAAGGTTTACCAGGACCTATTCAGCCTGACCGACGAGTCCGAGATGGGGCACATTCAATTGTCCCGTTCGGCGGATCTGGTCGTGGTGGCGCCGGCGACTGCCGATCTCATGGCCAAGCTCGCCGGCGGTCACGCCAACGACCTCGCCTCGACGACGCTTCTCGCGACGGACAAGCGCGTGTTGATGGCGCCGGCGATGAATGTGCGCATGTGGAATCATCCGGCCAACCAGCGAAACCTCAGGACCCTAAAAGCCGAAGGCGTGTTGTTCGTCGGACCGAATGAGGGCGACATGGCCTGCGGCGAATTCGGTCCTGGCCGCATGGCCGAACCAGATGAAATCACCGATGCCGTCGCTTCCTATTTCAACACCGACGAACATGCACTCGATGGCCTCAAAGCGCTCGTCACGGCCGGTCCGACGCAGGAGCCGCTCGATCCGGTGCGCTTCATCGCCAATCGCTCATCCGGCAAGCAAGGCTACGCCATTGCAGGCGCGCTCGCCCGCGCCGGCGCGAGTACCGTGTTGGTTTCCGGGCCTGTCGAGATCGAACCACCATCGGGCGTGCGACTTCTCAAGGTCACGACCGCGCGCGAAATGCTGGCAGCGTGTGAAGCCTCGCTACCCGCCGACGTCGCGGTCTGCACGGCAGCCGTCGCCGACTGGCGGCCCGAAATCGCCGCCAACAACAAGATCAAGAAGGAAAAGGATGCGGCCGCGCCGACGCTCCGCCTCGTCGAGAATCCGGACATCCTGGCGACGCTGGCAAGGCACCCGCAGCGGCCGCATTTGTTGATCGGTTTCGCAGCGGAAACCGAAAGCGTGGTCGAACATGCGGCGGCAAAGCGCCTGCGCAAGGGTTGCGACTGGATCGTCGCGAACGATGTCAGCCCCCACACCGGCATTATGGGCGGCGACCGAAACACTGTTCATCTCATCACCGCCAAAGGCACGGAGAGTTGGCCGGAGCTTGCCAAAGCGGAAGTCGGAGAGCGCCTCGCAGCGCGCATCGCCCAAAGCCTGAAGGGCCAGGCGGCATGAAGGTCTTGCTTCTACGTCTGCCGCACGCCCTGGGAATCGCCCTGCCCGCCTACGCCACCGAAGGTTCGGCGGGGATGGATCTCGTCGCGGCTGTCGAAGCGGATGTCGAGCTCCTGCCGGGAAAACGCGCCGTCGTGCCGACGGGCTTCTCGCTTGAATTGCCAAACGGCTTTGAAGCGCAGGTGCGGCCGCGTTCCGGCCTTGCCGCCAATCACGGCATCACGGTCCTGAACACGCCGGGCACGATCGACTCGGATTATCGCGGCGAAGTGAAGATCATCCTGATCAATCTCGGCGACGCACCCTTCACGGTCACGCGCGGCATGCGCATCGCGCAGATGATCATCGCGCGTCACGAACGCGTCGAACTCGTCGAGCGCCCTACCCTTTCGCAAACCGCGCGCGGCAGCGGTGGACATGGTTCCACCGGGCTCCACTCGCTGAAGCAAGCCTGAACCATGCTGAAACTTTCACGCAAAACCCTGTTGGCGCTCGAAGCCGTCATCGACATCGCGTTCAACGCACGGCCAGAACCGGTGCAGGCGAAGGAAATCACCGCACGCCAGGGCGTGCCGCAACGCTATCTCGAACAGGTCATGCAGCAGCTCGTTCGTGCCGGTGTGCTCAAGGGCGTGCGTGGTCCTCGTGGCGGCTATCGGCTTGCCAAGGAGCGGCGGCGGATTTCCGTCGGCGATGTCGTGCGCGTCGCCGAGAGCCTCGAGGATGAGGAGAACGAGGCGATCGATCCGCGCTCCGATCTCGGTATTCGCATCGTGTCGCCGCTGATCCAGTCGCTTCAGGACGAAGTGATGGCGCGGCTGGATGCGATTTCGATAGAAGATCTTTGCCAACGGGCGCGGGCGCAAGGCGTCGATTGCGGCGGCGGCAGTACGGCCGATTTCACGATTTAGGAGACGAATATGGAAACGGGCAAGCCAGGACGTGGACGCATCTATGACTCCATCACCGAGACCATCGGCGATACGCCGCTGGTGCGGTTGGTGCGGCTTCCGAAGGAAGCAGGCGTCAAAGCCGACATTCTCTTGAAGCTCGAATTCTTCAATCCCATCGCGAGTGTGAAGGATCGGATCGGCGTTTCCATGATCGAGGCACTCGAGAAACAGAACATCATCACGCCGGGGAAATCCACGCTGGTCGAGCCGACGAGCGGCAACACGGGCATCGCACTCGCCTTCGTCGCCGCCGCCAAAGGCTACAAGCTCATCCTTGTTATGCCGGAATCCATGTCGATCGAACGGCGCAAGATGCTGCTGATCATGGGAGCGGAAGTCGTCTTGACCGAGGCGGCGAAAGGCATGAAGGGCGCGATTGCCAGGGCGCAGGAGATCGTGGCCTCGACGCCCGGCGCGATCATTCCGCAGCAGTTTGAAAATCCTGCCAACCCCGACATCCATCGTCGCACCACGGCCGAGGAGATCTGGAACGACACCAAGGGCGGCGTCGACGTCGTGATCTCGGGTGTCGGTACCGGCGGCACGATCACCGGCGTCGGCCAGGTTCTGAAGGCGAAGAAGCCGAGCGTGAAGATGATTGCGCTGGAGCCGGAGGATTCGCCGATCCTTTCCGGCGGCCAACCGGGACCGCACAAGATCCAGGGCATCGGCGCCGGTTTCGTGCCGGCGATCCTCGACCGCAAGGTGATCGACGAAGTCATCACCATCTCCAACGAGACGGCCTTCGAGACGGCGCGCAAGACGGCGCGGCTCGAAGGAATTCCGGTCGGCATCTCTTCCGGCGCAGCCATCGCGGCGGCGCTCGAAGTCGGCGCGCGCCCGGACATGGCAGGCAAGATGATCGTCGCCATCATTCCCTCTTTCGCCGAGCGCTATCTCTCGACGGCCCTGTTCGAAGGGCTCTGACCGCACGCGATGACGACAGACGCGTTCTTCACGCGGGAAGGCGAGAGCTACATTCCCGGAGCGGCCTGTCGCGGGCCGTGGAATCCGAACTCGCTGCATGGCCGCGTGATCATCGGATTGATCGGTTTCGAACTCGAACGCCTGCATGGCGGCGAAGAGTGGATGCCGGTCAGACTGACAGTCGACATGTATCGCCTGCCCGACTTCTCGCCGATCACGGCTGTGACCCGCATCGTGCGCGGCGGACGGCGCATCAAGGTTGTGGACTGCGAACTGATGAGCGGCGGCAAGAGCGTGGGCCGCGGCACGTGCCAGTTCCTGCTCCGCTCGGAGAATGCGCCGGGCATCACCTGGAGTCCGCCAGACTGGAACGTGCCGAAGCCCGACGCGTTGCCGGAGCCGCCGCCCGGCCAGTTCGGCGAGCGCATGTGGAAGATGCGCAACATCGACGATCCCTTCGACGGCAAGGCGAGGACGCGCCGCGCCTGGATGAGCGAGATCCGCGAGCTGGTCGAAGGCTCGCCGCTCACGCCGTTCTCGCGCGTCGCGGTCGCCGCCGACTTCACCAGCCCGCTCGCCAACCGGAGCGAAACCGGCCTCGGCTACATCAACACCGACGTCACCGTCTATCTGCATCGCCTGCCGGTCGGCGAATGGTTAGGCTTCGAAGTAATCAACCATCAGGCGAGCGACGGCGTCGCGATCGGCGAGAGCTTCCTCTATGACGTCGAAGGCGCGATCGGATCGGTGAGCTGCGCGGCATTGCGCCAATCGCGCGACTAGTATTTTAGTTTTGAATCCCCAATCTATTTCCCAAACTCCTTCTTCATGAAGAAGAACTTGTGCCCGGGCGGAAAGTCCGCGATCTCGCCGATCAGCGAGTAGCCGAGCTTTTCGTAGAGCGGCCGCGCCTGGAAGCTGAAGGTTTCGAGATAGGAACCACGGCAACCGCGCGATCTCGCATAGTCCTCCGCCGCGCTCACCATGGCGCGCGCGTGGCCCTTTCCACGCGCCGGCTCCGCGACCCACACGATGCTGATGTGCAGCCAGCCGCCCCAGATCTGGCCGAGGACTCCGCCCAGCACCTCTTCATTCGCCGAGCGCAGATAGTACTGCACCGGATAGTAGGCCGGCAGACCTGTGGTCGCGATGTTGTAGTTGTCGACGCCGTTGATGACGAACTGCTTTGGGCCGTCATTGTGCGGCTCGAAGGAAATGCGCAGGTCGAGCACTTCCTTCATGGCTTGCCCAATGTCTCGTCGAAGAGATCGCGCATCGCGGCCCAGGAGCGGCGATCCGTTGGCGCGTGATACTTGAAGTTCGGCATGTTGAGCGCATCGACCGATTTGTCGCTGAAGCTGTGCCCGGCCTGCGCGTAGGTGATGAACTGGCAATCGGCGCCGGCATCCTTCATCAACGAGAGAAAATGTTCGCGCGCGTCGGGGGGAATGAGCGGATCGAGTTGTCCGGCGCAGACCATCACCTTCGGCTTGACGGGTCGCTCGTCCTTCGCGGCCAACGACGTGGGACCGGACATGCCGGGATGGAAAGCAACGACGCAGGAAAGCTCCGGCATGGCGCGCGACAGTTCGAGCACGAGACCGCCGCCGAAGCAGAAGCCGATCGCCGCGAGCCGCTTCACGTCGACATTCGGTTGCAACTTGAGGACATCGAGCCCGGCCTTGGCACGGGCGCGAAGCTCGTTCGGATCGGCCAGCAACGCGTTCATCAACGGCATCGCCTCCTCCATCTTGGTGACGATGGTTCCGTACACGTCGAGGGCGAAAGCGACGTAGCCGAGCTCCGCCAACATGCGGGCGCGTTCTTTTTCATGGTCACGCAAGCCCCCGCCCTGGTGACAAACGAGAATGCCCGGCGCCTTCCCGCCTTTCGAGCCGTCGGCGAGATAGCCGGTCAGGGTCTTGTCGCCGCTCTTATAGGTGATGTCCTTCGTGTTCATTTTTTCTCTCGAATTTTGGGATCAATTCCGATGTGACGCCGTCAGTCAGACGCCGGCGTTAGTTTACGAAACTAACCCGCTTTTATTCGACAACATAATTGTGTCGAGTTTTTTTATTCAGCTGAGATCGGTGAAGGGATTGTACGCCACCTCCCAGAGGTAGCCGTCCGGGTCTGCGAAGTAGCCGGAATAGCCGCCCCAGAACACATCCTGTGGCTTCTTGACCGGCCTGGCGCCTGCGGACACCGCGTGCGCGAACACCGCATCGGCATCGGCTTTCGATTTGACATTGTGCGCCAGCGTGATGCCCGAGAAGCCGCGACCGTCATCCGGCACCGTCGCGTCCTCGGCAAGCTTGTCGCGCGGATAAAGTGACAGCCACGTACCCTCGAGGTGGAAGAGGACGTGGTCGCCGCCGTCCTTGTAGTTGGGCGCCGTAAATCCGAGACCGTCGCGATAGAAGGCGAGCGATTTTGCGAAATCGCGCACGCCGAGCGTGACGACGCTGATCTTGGGTTTCATGCGGCCTCCTCCCGTTTGCGGGGTGCGCATGTTCACTATTTGTTCTGGAGAGTCAAGACACTTTTTTGTCATGGCCCGCAACAGCAGGTGACGTGGGCTTACGGCATCTAAAGATGGAACGCAGCTCAAGTCGTCGACGCATCCACCGCTCCAACTGGTTGGCCCGCTCTCCAGCGGGCCATGACATGGGAGGGTGATTTTACGAACCCATCTGCTTCAACGTCTTTATCAACAAATCCGGGCGATCGGTGCAGATGCCATCGAGGCCGCGCGCAATCAGCGTCTTCATGTCGGAGGGTTCGTTCACCGTCCAGGCGCCGACTTTGAGGCCGAGCGATTTCGCTTCGGCGACTGCATCGTCGGTCGCGTCGGGAAAATAGGGAAACCAACCGTCGCCGCCCGCCGCATGAATCGCGCGTTGAATCGAGCCCCCATATTTGACCGGATCGTAGCCCGCGGCCCAAGGCGACGTTCCCGTCGTCGCCCAGTGGCGCAGCATCTGCTTCGTCGCCGTGTCGCTCTTCGCCGGCGGATCGCGCAGGAAATCGAGCTCCAGCGTCGTGAACCAACATGCCGCTTGGGGCGCGATCTTCTTCGCGTGCAACAAGCCTGCCCAGTCGAAGCCGACGAAAATCGTGCGCTCGAGATAGTTCGCGTGGCGCAACACGGCGACGCTTGCTTCAGCGAGAGCGACGGGATCGGAAGCGACGTTGCGATCGAAGAAGGACGTCTTGAGCTCGACCTGCAGCATAAATGGCTTCTTCGCCTGGCTGGTGACCTCGAGCACTTCCGCGAGCGTCGGGATCTTCTCGCCGTCGATCGGCATCGAATGCGGCCGCGCCTTGGCGTAGTCGCTCGCCGGATCGTGTCGGCCGATGTCGTAAGCGCGCAGTTGTGCGAGCGTCAGCTCTTTAATCAGCGGCGTCGGCTTTTCGATCCATTTGCCGTTCAGCCGGCAGATCTCGGGCTTGAGCCGGAAGTCGTGAAAGACGACGACCGCTCCGTCGTTCGAAAGTTGGACGTCGAGCTCGGCGCCGTCGCAGCCGCGCGCCACCGCGTCGCGAAAGGCCGCGAGCGTGTTCTCCGGATAGAGCCCGGCGCCACCGCGATGGGCGAAGTTCAGAGTCGGCATGGTCGCCTTCGTCCTCATCCTTCGACAAGCTCAGGATGAGGTTTTGGCTTATGTCTCCTCATCCCGAGCCTGTCGAGGGACGACACGTCAGGATGAGGCGTTGTTTTCCTCCACCGTTTACGGGGGAGGTGCTGAACGTACCGAAGCAGAGGGGGCAGCGCTAACGCCGTCCCCTCCGCATTGCATCGCTGCACAATGCCATTCACCTCCCCCTAAGGGTAAAGGGGAGGCCCACAAACTTTACACCTCTGCCTGCGATTCCAATTGTCCAGTTCGTGTCCTGCCCGGTGCACTCTTTCCTTCATGTCTATTCCGGGACACGCTGATCGTACGATTTGTTTCCGGAGAGTTACGCCATGTCACAGCCGGCGACTGTGTCCGCGGTCTCAGAACCTGTGAATCGCCACATCACGCGATGGTTCTACATCAACATCGCACTTATGATGATTTTGCTAAACGTCGCGGCATTCGCACCCTCGATCATCAATCCGGCTGTACGTCGCGTGCCGCTACCGCTGACCCCACTGGTCGCAGGACATGCGATCGTGTCTGCACTTTGGCTCCTGTTGTTTCTCACTCAAGCGACTCTGATAGCAACCGGGCGCAGGACAGTTCATCGCCGTCTGGGAGTCGCCGGCGCGGTGGTCGCGGTCGCCTTTGTCGTGCTCGGGGTATTGAACGTCATCGAACAAGCTCGCCGTGGTTTCGATCTGAGCGGCGATCTCGTACGAGTACCGGCTCCACCGGGTGCCGGGCCCCTAGCAGCGAATACAGGGCTTCTGTTCTTCTTTCTGGAGTTCACAATATTGGTCGGGGGAGCCCTTTGGTACCGGAGCCGCCCCGGCGTTCATAAACGCCTCATGCTCCTCGCTGTTCTAGGCGCGCTAACCCCTACGCCGGTCGCGCATATCATCGGTCACTGGCTGAATTCGGAGCCGCGGGCCGTCTTGCTCTTCCCGGCCAGCTTCGTAGTTTTTACGTCCTTGAGTGCCATTCATGACGCGATATCAGAGGGCCGTGTCCATCCGGTGTCGCTCTGGGTCCCGATCGTGTGGTTGCCTTTGCGCATTATTGAGACGCGTGTCATTCAACCCTCTGCGCCTTGGCACGAATTCGCTGTCTGGTTGACTCGATGATTACAAGGACCCAGTTCTCACTATCATCCTGTCGGGCCCGCAATCGAGTTCTCCGTGCCCTGACTGCGACGCGGCCGCCCACGCGTCGGACCAACCCTGTAGACGGGGGAGGAAAATTACGGAGGCCATAGGCGCGGGTTGAGCGGGCCGGCCGCGCGTTCGCCGCTCGGGATATCGCCGAGCCAGAATTTCTGGTCGAGTCGCCGCGCCTTGGAGTCGATCGCGCCGACGCGCACGCCATCCGCGAAGTAGATGATCGTCATGACCGAGCGCAACAGCGCCGTGCGGTTGGCCGGCGCACGATGCGGAGTCCAGCCCTTGTGGAACGTCGCGTCGCCCGCCTTCATCTCGCCATGCGTTTCGGTCGGAAGCTTCTCGCGCGCGACCAGTTCGGCGAAGTTCGCTTCGGAGTCGTCGCCGATGAACCATTTGCCGATCTCGCCGCGCTTGTGCAGCCCCGACGCGAACGTCATCGAACCGACTTCGGGCGGAACATCGACCAAGGGCATCCACATCGTGATCGTGTCGTCGGTGTCGAGCGGCCAATAATTCTGATCCTGATGCCAGGGCGTGTGGCCGCCGCCCGGCTCTTTGCACAACGCTTGGTCGTGATAGAGCTGACACCCGGAACGCCGAGCAGATCGGCCGCCGCCTTGGCGAAGCGGGGCGCGAAAACGAACTCCTTCACGACATCGTCGACTTGCCAGATGTTGGTGACCTGCAGGAACGCTTTGCCATAGGTGCCGCGCTCTTCCAGCGGCGCTTGGTTGTCGGCATGGCGCATGACGGCCGCCTCGATCGCCGGGCGAAACGCGGCGATTTCTTCCGCGCTCGCGAGTCCGCGCACGACGGCGTGACCCTTGTCGCGCACCGACGTGATCGCTTCGTCCGGCATGACGTGCGGGTCGGCGAGCGCGCGAGACATGGCGGGGCTCGCGCTACTCCGGACGGCGGTTCTTGCCGATGAAGCCGAACATGTGGCCGGCGACGTTGCGGATCTGGATTTCCTCCGAACCTTCGGTGATGCGATAGCGGCGATGGTGACGATAGATGTGCTCGAACTGCTTGTGGCGCGAATAGCCCCAACCGCCATGCACCTGCATCGCCCAGTCGGCCGCGTCGCAGACCAACCGGTTGCCGCGATAGTTGCACATCGAGACTTTGTCGGAGAGGTAGAGTTGAATCTCTGGGCCGCTCATGCGGTCCATTTCCCAGGCGGTACGATAGATCAGCCAGCGCGTCATCTCGGCGTCGGTCTGCAGTTCAACGAGCGGCCACTGGATCGCCTGGTTGCGCGACAAGGGCTTGCCGAACGGCTTTCTCGTGTTGGCGTAGTCGATGCTCTCGTTGATGCAGTATTGCGCCGCGCCGACGCCTGACGCCGCCTGGCGGATGCGGTTCTCGTGCACGAAGTGGCGCGCCAGCACGAGACCATTGTCCACGGGACCGAACACAGCGCTGTCCGGCACCCACACATTCTTGAACGAGACGCGGGCATGGTCCGTCGGCATGTTGAAGGTCCACATATACTCTTCGATCTTCACGCCGGGATCGTTCATCGGCACGATGAGACATGTGAGCCCCCTCGCCTCGCCGTCGTTACCCGAGGTGCGGCAGAACACCATGTCGTGGGTGGCGACGTGCACGCCAGTGTTCCACATCTTCTCGCCATTGATGCGCCAGCCATTGCCGTCCTTGACCGCGCGCGTCTCCATCCAGGTCGCGTCGGAGCCATGCTTCGGTTCGGTGAGGCCGAAGGCAATGCGCATCGTGCCGTTCAGCATGCCGGGCAGGATCGTCTTCTTCTGCTCCTCGGTGCCGAAGTCGCGCATCATCAGAACTTGCGGGAAATTGCCGACGACCGACGATTCGTTCTGCAGGTCGTTGAAGAGCCCCAACCCCTTGGTCGCGAGATGCTCGCGAATAATCGCCATGGCGAGATTGCCGATATTCTTGCCGCCGAATTCCTCCGGCAGGGCCAGCCTCAGGAAGCCCGCCTTGTCGGCACGGCGGCGCATTTCGCGCAACAGATCTTCCCATTCCTTGCGCGGCAAGCCGCCATGCTCGAAATCGGTGCGCGCCCATTCGCGGCGATGATCGAAGAAGCGATCATTGTCGTCCTGCTTTTGCAGCGGAACGATTTCCTTCTCGATGAACGCGTCGATCTTGGTCAACAGATCCTTGATGTGTTGCGGAATTGTGAAGTCCATGGGGCCATCTCCGGAATTATTTTCGCCAACTTAGCGCTCTCCCCGGCGGAAGGTGCAAGCGGCGACGTGTTTGCGCTGCAACAGGGGCGTTAAATGACAGGCCGTGTGTTGACTTCAAAAGCAGGTCAGCGTACCCAAATCGCGCATTCGCGGGCAAAAGGGCCCAAGAAGCAACTGAGCGAGACTGATGCACAGTTCGATCTGCAAAGTACCTACTGCCGCGCCTTTCGCCCTTCCGGGCGGGAAGACCGCTGCATTTGCTCGTGAGGAGAACGCGCTCTAGGACCGTCCTATGCGCTGGTTTTGAACCCTCCGAGCCCGGCTCTGGAGGGTTTTTTGTTGCTGACCATTCCAGGCCGGGTTCGGGACTAAAAAGTAAGTCCGTGTCATGTCAGACGTAGCCGAACTCAATGCTGCCGAAGCCGGAGTGCTCATTCAGGGGCACGGCGCCGACGCGTGGATCGCCGAAATCGGCGAGCTGATGAAGCTCGCCGGTCCGCTCATCTTCACGCAGCTGGCGCAGATGGCGATCATGACGACGGACGTCCTGATGTTGGGCCATATCGGCAAGACCGCGCTCGCGGGTGCGGCGCTCGGCAACACGATGTTCTTCTTCGGTTGGCTGATCGGCACCGGTCCCGGCGCCGCAGTCTCGCCGATGATCGCGCACATATTGGGCGCTACGCCGAACAATCGCGCCGGCGTGCGCGCGGTGACGCGCATGGGCCTGTGGTCGGTCCTGATCATGTCGGTGCCGCTGATCGTCTTGATGTTCTTCACCCGTCCGATCCTGATGGCGCTCGGCCAGTCGGCGGAGCTTGCCGATGCGGCGGCGCGCTTCGTCGTGCCGCTCTCCTTCGGCCTCCCCTTCACGCTCGGCTTCCAGGTCTTGCGCAACTATTCGACGGCCTTGTCAAAACCGAACGCGTCGCTCGTCGTCATGCTGTTCTCGATCGGCTTCAACGCGATCGGCGACTATGCGTTGATCTTCGGTCACTTCGGTTTCCCGCGCCTGGGGCTGACGGGATCGGGCGTGGCCAGCGCCTGCTCGCTGGCGTTCAGCTTCTTCGCCATGCTGGTGGTGATCCGGATGACGCCGAAGCTCAGGCGCTATCGCGTCTTCCGCCGCTTCCATCGCCCGGACTGGTCGAAGCTCGTCGAGCTCTATCGCCTGGGCATGCCGATCGGCATGACCATGATCTTCGAGGCCATGCTGTTCAATTCGGCGACCTTGATCATGGGAACCTTCGGTACGGCGACGGTCGCCGCGCACCAGATCTCGTTGAACGTTCCCTCGATCACCTTCATGGTGCCGCTCGGCGTTGCCATGGCGGCGACGGTGCGCGTCGGCCTGGCGGCAGGCGCCGGCGACCGCGAGGCGGTGCGGCGCGCCGGCTGGTCGGCGATCGCGATCGCGACATCGTTCATGATGATCTGCGCGCTGCTGATCTGGAATTTTCCGCAACAGATCGCGGAGTTCTATTTCGGCGCCGATCTCAAGGCGAACGCCGACGCGATTGCGCTCACAGTGGTGTTCCTGCACGTCGCCGCGGCGTTTCAGGTCGTCGACGGCATGCAGGTGGCCGCCGCGCTGTCGTTGCGCGGGCTCAAGGACGCGCGCGCGCCGATGTGGATCGCTGGTGCAAGCTATTGGCTGTGCGGCGCACCTATGGGCCTCTGGCTCGCATTCGGCGAGCACTTGAAGGGCTTGGGCGTCTGGATGGGCCTAGCGTTCGGCCTTACCGTGGCGGCCGGACTTTTAACCACGCGCTTTTGGTACCTTTCGCGCGACGCCTAGCGTTGCGGTCGGGGCGATTGTTACAGAAGGTTCAACTTTCGCGACCTGTCTCTTTTGCGACTGCGAAGAACGCGTCCGCTTTGGGCGGAACTCGATTTGCTGTACACTCGGAGTCGTCCGAAGGGGATGTTTGATGCGTTTTTCGATCGTCGGTTGCACGGTGGCGGCAGCAGTCCTAGCCGCACTGCCGACGCTTGCGTTCGCGCATCACGCAATGATGCCGAACATCGCAACGCCTCATCAACCTGACAGCGATGCCGGATTCGAAGTCGTCCAGGTCGACCGCGGCGAGGATCTTGCGATCCAATGCGACGGCATCGGGACGCCCGGCGCCGACGTGAGCGTCGTCATGGCGCTCGACCCGATCAGCGGCGAAACACCGACCGGCTTCGACGCCGTGCTGCTGACCGACGAAGTGATCGGCGGCAAGACCGTGCATGTCCGCGTGCCGGACATTGCCGATCTCGTCAACCACACGGTGACGCTCAAGGTCTATGTCACCGCACCGAGCGGCACGACGGCATGCAACGCCGGACACATGCGGATCGCCTGAGCGAAGAATTCGTCCCGAACTCTCTTCCAAACTTCTCTCCTGTCATGGCCCACCTAGCGTGGGCCATCCAGTTGATGCCGCGCTCGGTCCTTCAAGATGGCGCGCGTCGTCATCTGGGTGGCCCGCACTCCGGCGGGCCATGACAACAGAGGGGTCAGATCAGCGGCGCAAGGGCAATTGCGCCTAGGAGCCCGAGCGCGCCTGCGGCAATCCAAATCGCGATACGGACATGGCGGGTGCGCGCGACCTGCGCCTCCGCAATCAGGAGCGCAGATTCCGGATGCAGCCGCACACCGCCTTCCGCGAGCATGGCGGAAATGATCTCGGCATTCTTCAGAAGCTGAGGCAGATTTTGCGCCGCGCGTCCAAGCGCGCTCATTCCGTCCGCCGCATCACGCAGCCGCCCTTCCGGGCCCATGCGCTCGAGCATCCACTTTTCCACGACCGGACGGCTCGCTTCCCAGATGTCGAAATCGGGATCGAGGCCGCGCGCGACCCCTTCGACGACCATCATCGTCTTTTGCAGCAGAACGAGTTGCGGCTGCGCCTGCATGTCGAAGCGGCGTGTTGTATCGAACAACTGCTGCAGCAGGCGCGCCATCGACACATCCTTGGCTGAGCGGCCGAAGATCGGCTCGCCGATGGCGCGCAGCGCCTGCGCAAAGGTCTCGACGGGATGATGCGCGGGCACGAAATTCACGTCGTAGTGAATTTGGGCGACGCGCAGATAGTCGCGCGCCAGGAAGCCTGCAAGCGTCTCGGCCAGGAAGCGGCGCATCGGGACATCGAGCCGGCCCATGATCCCGAAATCCACCGCCACCAGCCGGCCCTCGGCATCGACGAAGAGATTTCCCGGATGCATGTCGGCGTGGAAGAAGCCGTCGCGCAGCGCCTGGGTGAGAAAACTGCGAATAACGAGGTTGGCGATGCGTTTGGGATCGTGACCCGCCGCTTCCAACGCGGCGCGATCGCGAACCGATATCCCCTCCATCCATTCGCTGGTCAGGACCTGGTCGGAGGTGCGACTCCAATCGATGTGCGGCACGCGAAAATCCGGATCGGCGCGGGTGCGCTCTTCGAGTTCCGATGCACCGGCGGCCTCCATGCGCAAGTCGAGTTCGATGGCAACGGACGTTGCCAGCGTGTCAACCATGGCGACCGGGCGAAGCCTCTTGGCTTCGGGCAGGAAGCGCTCGGCGAGACGCGCGGCGAATGCAAACGCTGAAATGTCCTTGCCGAATTCGACCGCGATCCCCGGACGAAGGACCTTGACCGCGACGCGAATGGGCGGATCGTCGGCCGTCATGCCGTCATGCACCTGCGCGATCGATGCGGCGGCGATGGGCTCGGAGAGTGCGCTGAAAACGGTATCCACCGGACGGCCGAGCGATTGCGTGATCACGGCGCGCGCCTGCGCCATCGGGAACGGCGGCAGGCGGTCCTGCAATTGCGCCAGAGCAAAGGCGACATCATCGCCGACGATGTCGGCGCGCGTCGCCAGCACCTGACCCAATTTGATGTAGGCCGGGCCGAGACTTTCGAGCGCCTTCGCCAGGCGCTCGCCCGGCGGTGCGGTCGCGTTCTTGGCGCGGCCGCTGCCCAGCAGACGGCGCGTAAGCCGCGCCCAGCCGGGCAGCAGCGCCTCATACTCCTTGGGAAACAGCGCATCGTTGCGCGCAAGCACGCGCGCCGCATGCCAAAGACGCCCGATGTTCGTGAGCCGGCGCAACATCAGATCTTCCACGCCGAGTGCAAGGCGGCGACGCCGGCTGTAAGGTTGCGCACCTTCACGAGCGACAGTCCTGCTTTCTCGATCAACTTCGCGAACGTCGCCTGCGGCGGAAAACGGCGGATACTTTCGGCGAGATAGCGATAGGCGTCAGCATCGCCGGCAACCATCTGTCCGAGCCGCGGCAGAACGTTCTTCGAATAAGATTCATAGAGCGTGTCGAAGCCCGGCGCTTCGACACGGCTGAACTCGAGGCAGAGAAACCGTCCGCCTGGTTTCAGGACACGTCGTGCTTCGGAGAGCGCCTTGTCGATATGCGTCACGTTGCGGATGCCGAAGGCGATCGTATAGGCATCCATTGACGCGTCCGGAATAGGCAACGCCTCCGCATCGCCGGTGAGCCATTCGATCGCCGTCTCGCCTTTCGCCTGTCCGCGGCGAAGGCCCTCGCCCACCATGTCCTTGTTGATGTCGCAGACCGTGATCCGAGCCTCGCCGCCATGGGCGCGCGCGTGCTCGGCGATGCGAAACGCGATGTCACCCGTCCCGCCGGCGACATCGAGCACGTGCCAGCCCGGACGCGGATTGAGCCACTCGACCATCGCGTCCTTCCACAGGCGATGGACGCCTGCTGACATCAGATCGTTCATCAGGTCGTATTTGCCGGCGACGGAGGAAAACACCTCGCGGACGAGCCCTTCCTTCTCGGCCTCGGGTACGTCGCGGTTTCCAAACGAGACAAAAGATCGACTATCGGACATCGACCGTCAGTATAAGGTGCGATTCTGGATACCGATATATGATGTCCGATGCCTGAACTGCCCGAAGTCGAGACCGTGCGAACCGGACTTGCTCCCGTCCTGGAGGGTCATGCGTTCACGCATGTCGAAATTCGCCGCGGCGATTTGCGCATTCCGTTTCCCAACGATTTCGTGCGTCGGCTGACGGGGCGAAATGTCACGCGACTGTGGCGGCGGGCGAAATACCTGATGGCTGAGCTCGATAGCGGCGAGACCTTCGTCATCCATCTCGGCATGAGCGGACGCATCGCCGTTTTCGCCGACGGCAAGCAGCAGAAGCTCGGCACCTTCGTCTATCCGGCGTTGCCGGCCGACGCGGGGCTGGGCAAGCACGACCATGTGGTGATGCGAACAAGTGCGCCGGCCAGGATCGTCTTCACCGATCATCGCCGTTTCGGCCTGATGACCCTGATCGACACGACGCGGCTTGACGAGCATCGTCTTTTCGACGGGCTCGGCGTGGAACCGCTCTCGAAAGCGTTCGACGCCGCCTATCTCATGGCTGCGCTCAAAGGCAAGAAGACGCCGATCAAGTCCGCCCTGCTCGATCAGCGCGTCATCGCGGGTCTCGGCAATATCTATGTCTGCGAGGCGCTGTGCCGCGCGCATGTCTCGCCGAAACGTCTCGCCAAATCCGTTTCGAAAGAGCGCGTCGCCGTGCTGGTGCGCGAGATCAAAGCCGTGCTCAAAGAAGCCATCGTCGCCGGTGGCTCGTCGCTGCGCGATCATCGCCGCACCGATGGAGAGATGGGCTACTTCCAGAAGACTTTCTTCGTCTATGATCGTGAAGGCGAAGCGTGCCGCACCAAGCGCTGCAAAGCGAAGATCAAACGTATCGTGCAGGCCGGGCGCTCAACCTTTTATTGCCCGACCTGCCAACGATAGCGTTCTGAACTACGTCGCCGGACGGTTGTGACTGGACGGCATCGGTTTTCCGGTTTCGAGCAGACTCTTCAGGCTAGACAGAATGCGCGGCCAACCGCCGGAAACAGCTTCGATGACCTTGGCGCCGTCGCACTCGCTGGTGTGCGTGATCGTCAGCCGCATGACATCGCCGTCCTGTTCGAGATCGTAGACGCAGCGCGTCGGACCCTCGTCTTTCAATTCCGGGCGAAATTCGTTGGCCCATTTAAGCACGAGACGACGCGGCGGATCGATTTCCAGGACTTCGCCGGCGTCGGCGATGCGACCGTCCGAGAAAAGCATTTTCCAAGACGCGCCGACTTTCCATTCGCTCTCTTGCGTCATGTTGAACCAGTATTGCTTGATGAATTCGGACTTGGTGAGCGCATCCCACAATTTCTGCGGCGTCGTCCTGATGTAGGTGACGTAGACGAATGTCGTGCTCATTTTTCTTCCCTTTCAAGTTTGCGTTTGAGATCCGCCAACGCCGCCAGGCGCCCGCGTTCGAACTTGCCGATCCACCGCTCGGCGATGTCGTTGATGGGAACGGGATTGATGAAGTGCAGCTTCTCGCGGCCTTGACGTTTCGAGACCACGAGACCGGCCTCTTCCAGAATGGTGAGATGCTTGGTCACGGCCTGTCTGGACATCGCCAGTCCCTCACACAATTCACCCAATGTCTGTCCGTTCTTGTTGTGGAGCCGGTCCAGAAGCTGACGGCGGCTCGCGTCTGCCAGCGCCCGAAACACCGTATCCATGCTCATGAACGTAATATGCAACCATTTGGTTGCATGTCAAGGGCAGAGTTATGGAATTGTGTCCGCGACGGAGTTTTCCCATGGCCTACCAGCACATTCTTGCTTCGACCGAAGGCACAATCGGCATCATCACGCTGAACCGCCCCAAAGCGCTCAACGCTTTGAACACGGAACTCCTGAAGGAACTCGTCACAGCGCTCGAGGAATGGGAACGCGACGATTCCGTGCGCTGCATCATCCTGACGGGATCGGATCGGGCCTTTGCCGCTGGCGCCGACATCAAGGAGATGGCGCCGCAGTCCTACATGGACATGTTCAAGGCGAATTTCTTCGCCGAGGCGAACGACAGAATTGCAAATGTGCGGAAACCGATCATTGCGGCGGTCGCCGGCTGGGCGCTTGGGGGCGGCTGCGAGCTCGCGATGCTGTGCGATTTCATCATCGCCGCCGACACGGCGAAGTTCGGTCAGCCGGAAATCAATCTCGGTGTCATGCCGGGCATCGGCGGCACGCAGCGCCTGACGCGCTTCGTCGGCAAATCCAAGGCGATGGAGATGTGCCTGACAGGCCGCAACATGGACGCGGCCGAAGCCGAGCGCGCCGGTCTTGTCTCGCGCGTCGTGCCGGCGGCCGAGCTCATGGCCGAAGCGAAGAAGGCCGCGCAGAAGATCGCCGAGCAGTCACTCCCGATCGTCATGTTGACGAAGGAGACGGTGAATCGGGCCTACGAGACGACGCTCTCGGAAGGCGTGCGCTTCGAACGACGCGTCTTTCATTCCATGTTCGCAGTCGCTGATCAAAAAGAAGGCATGGCGGCGTTCAGCGAGAAGCGGAAACCGAATTTCGGCGATCAGTAGGTCATTTGACCCTTTGGGCGCCGGGCGCTATACGCGCGCCTCCGAATTGCTTCAAGGAAACCCATGCCCAATATCGCCTCGTCCAAAAAGCGCGTCCGCACCTCCGCCAAGCGCGCCGCCGTCAACACGGCCCGCAAGACCCGGGTTCGCGGCTTCATCCGCAAGGTCGAGGAAGCCCTGAGCCGTGGCGACAAAGCTGCCGCCCGGGCCGCAATGAAGGCCGCCGAACCCGAAATCATGCGGGGTGTGTCAAAAGGGGTACTGCACAAGAACACCGGCGCACGAAAAGTCGCGCGCCTGACGAAGCGCGTGGCGAAACTGGGCAAATAACTGAATTCTTTGGCTGAATTTACGACCCCGGAGTCGGGCCAATTTACAGGCCCCGTTTTATTGTCAGTATGCTGATATTCTTCATACGGTCGCGTTGCTGCGCCGCAACACGGAGGATCCGTCATCTAAGTGACTGATTCGGTGGACGAAGCGCGTCAATTCAAAAAATCCGTATACGTACAAATGGTTAGCCATAACAGAATCATGACTGTTGCCTGTTTGTTCGCTTGAATCTGATTCGTTTTTGCGAGATGTTAACTCTCGTTCGGTGGCAAGAGACTAACATGTCGAACACTAGACCAAGACAAACTAAAATAATCGAGGTCAAAAGTCGGGAATATTCCTGCCTTTGCGAGACTAGTAGCCGCTGAACTCTTGAAATGACTGGCCTTCTGGACTGGGCGATTGCCCGGTTGGTGACTGCTATTGTCGGGTTTTCGGACCATGACCATGAAGAACTCCTCTGGCGACTATGCGGGCGACATCAGCCCTGCCGACGCCTGGGACATCCTCCAGAAGGATCCGAAAGCCCAACTGGTCGACGTACGGACGACGGCGGAGTGGAACTATGTCGGCCTGCCCGACCTGTCGAGCGTCGGACGCGAAGCCGTGCTCGTCGAATGGCAGTCCTTTCCGAGCATGCGACCCAATCCGTCCTTCGTCGCCGACACGGAGCGGACGGCGCCGGTCAGCAAGGACACGCCCTTGATGTTCCTGTGCCGCTCCGGCGTCCGCTCGCGCGCGGCGGCGATTGCGATGACGGCGGCAGGCTACTCGCGTGCCTACAACATCGCCGGCGGCTTTGAAGGCGATCCCGATCAGGAGCGGCATCGCGGCAACAAGAACGGTTGGAAGGCAACGGGCCTGCCATGGAAACAAACCTAGAGGGGGACGGAGTATGCGACGAGGCAGATCTGCGTAGGACGAGACTGGGGAAACGGACGAATAGTCCGCACGACTAGATGGGGCTCACCGGCTTCGCGCCGGCAAGAAACGGATAACAAGAATGGTTCAAACGACGATGAAGCCGGCGCGGCCCGATTGGCCCGCCGCCTGGAGTGGTGCACGCGAAAGACTGAAGAGAGAACTCGGCGATGCGGTGTTCGACGCCTGGATCGGACCGCTCACACTCGACGGCTGGGAAAATGACGAACTCAACATCGGCGCGATCAAGCCGTTCGTGCGCAACTGGGTGTCCAATCACTATGTGGCCCGGATCGAGCGCGCGCTGAAATCCGAAGGCGCCGAGCCCGCCTCGATCTCGATCGTGCTCACGGTTCCAAAACCTGTAATCGGCGGCGGCATCGTTCGTGAGCCAGCGCGGATCGAAACCCCCGTCGCAAGCTTTGCGGCACGAACGGGCGACGACGATGCTGTCAAGGATGTGAGCCGTGGTCTCTGGACGCGCATGCTCCATCCCCAGCAGACCTTCGACAGCTTCATTGCCGGCCCGTCCAACGAATTCGGGCTCAGCGCGGCGCGCTCGTTTGCAGAAGGCCAGCACAGCGATATTCCGCTGCTCTACATCCATGGCGGCTTCGGCTTCGGCAAGACCCACCTGCTTAACGCGGCGGCGTTGGAATTCCGCAAGCGCGGCAAGCGCACACTGTTCCTGCGCGCGGAAGACTTCATGCGCCATTTCCTGGGCGCGCTCTATCGCAAGGACACGCTCGCCTTCAAGGAGGAGCTGCGCACCGGCGAAGTGCTCATCATCGACGATCTGCAGCACATCTGCCGCTCGACAGCGACGGCGTCCGAATTTCTCTACACGGTGAACGCGTTCGCGGATCTTCGTCGCCGTGTCGTGATCGCAGCCGATCGGGCTCCGGCCGCACTGGAAGGACTAGGCGCCGATGTAAGATCGCGACTGGCGGGTGGGCTGTGCGTTCAGCTCGACAAGCCGGACCGCATCACGCGTCTGGCCATCCTGAAGGCGCGCGGAGCGGAGTTCGCGCGCCTGAAACCGCAGGTGGTGGTTCCGGACGAGGTTTTGGAGCGCATCGCCGAAACCGAGGATGCGAGCCCGCGCGAACTGATCGGCGTGTTCACCAAGCTTGCGACCTACACCGACCTCACAAAGAAGACGGTCACGCTCGATACGATCGAAGACATCGTCGGACTGCGGAGTGCGCCGGGCGCCAAGACGTCCATCGAGGACATCCAGCGCAAAACGGCCGAGTTCTACAAACTGGACGTCCGCGATTTCCACTCGCCGCAACGTGCGAGACGCGTAGCCCGCCCGCGTCAGGTCGCCATGTATCTGTCGCGCAAGCTGACCACGCGCTCGCTGCCCGAGATCGGACGGCGCTTTGGCGGCCGCGATCACACCACGGTCCTTCATGCCTGCCGTCGCGTGGAGGCGTTGTGCGAGGAAGATCCGCTATTCAAGCAGGAGGTGGATTTTCTCAGCCAAATGCTGTCGCGCAGGGCCTGAATAGAGCTCGGTTTTTTGGGCGGATTTGAACGTTTACGATGGCCGGGGAAAGCCCCGGCCGTTCGTATTATTTTCTCCCTTTCGCAAGCTCATTTGGTATAGTGCCAAACCTGAGTCTCGGCCGCCAAGAAACTCAAGGAAATCAGTGGGTTACCGGCCCGATCCGACGGGGTGGACCTGGGGTTTTCCAACGGCCCAAAATCATGCTGCGGGAACGATGAAAATCAACGTCGAACGGGGCGCCTTCTTGAAGGCGCTGAGCCACGTCCAAAGCGTTGTCGAGCGGCGAAATACGATCCCCATTCTGTCGAACGTCATGATCGAGGCCGCCAAGGGCCAGTTGAAGCTGACCGCGACAGACCTCGACATTGAAATCGTCGAAGCCATCCCAGCCGATGTTCTGCGCAACGGGTCAGCCACGGCGCCCGCGCACATGCTCTACGACATCGTGCGCAAACTGCCCGACGGCGCACAGGTCCAAGTCGAGTTGCTCGCCAGCGAAGGTGGGCGGCTCGCCGTTTCTGCCGGCGCGGTGCGCTTCGAACTCGCCTGCTTGCCCAAGGAAGACTTCCCGCAGATGTCGGCGGGCGCCTTGCCGCACAAGTTTCGTCTCGCAGCCGACGATTTGAAGCGGCTGGTCGACAAGACGCGCTTTGCGATGGCGACCGACGAAACGCGCTTCTACCTGATGGGCATTCACATGCACGCCGCCAAGGACGGCAAGGCAAGGACGTTGCGCGCCGTTTCGACCGATGGCCACCGGCTGGCGCGCTTCGAGCTTGACTTGCCCGACGGCGCCGCCGACATGCCGGGCATCATCGTGCCACGCAAGACGGTCACCGAGTTGCGCAGACTCCTGGACGATGCCGACGGCGCCATCGAGGTCGGACTGTCGGACACGAAAATCCAATTCACGTTCAGCGGCGTTGAGCTGACGTCCAAGCTGATCGACGGCACGTTTCCCGACTATCAGCGGGTCATTCCCAGCGGCAACGACAAATCGCTCGCTCTCGACTCGAACGATTTTTCGCACTCGGTCGATCGCGTGTCGACGATTTCCGCGGACAAGACGCGTGCCGTCAAACTCGTCGTCGCCAAAGACAAGGTTACGTTGTCCGTCGTGAACCCCGAAAGCGGCACCGCGACCGAAGAACTCGGCGCGACCTACAGCGCTCAGGGCATGGAAATTGGATTCAACGCCAAATACCTCCTCGACATCACGAGCCAGATCGAGGGCAAGGAGATCCGCTTCCTGCTCTCGGATGCGGGATCACCCACCATCATCGAGGATGCAGAGGACTCGCGCTCGCTCTACGTCCTCATGCCCATGCGGGTCTGAGATTGACCGGCTCCTCACCTGATCGCGCGACCGGCGCGGCTTCCTCCATTGAGGCAGGCGCGCGACTTTGCGTGACGCGGCTGGCGCTGCGCAATTTTCGCTCCTACGCAGAATTGGACTTCGCAGTATCCCAGAGGATGATCGTGCTGGCAGGTCCCAATGGTGCCGGCAAGACCAATCTGCTCGACGCCATCTCGCTGCTCTCGCCGGGTCGGGGGCTGCGCGGCGCGAAACTCTCCGATCATGTGCGGCGCGGCCCAATCGTTCCCAGCGACGCGCTCTGGGCTGTGGCGGCAAACGTCTCGCGCGGCGGCGAGACCTACGAAGTCGGCACCGGGCTTACGCTTGGCCCGAACGGTGGCGAGCGCCGGCAGGTCAAACTCAATGGTGCAGCGGCGCAGAATTCTGCCGATCTCGGCGAACTCATCCAGATGCTGTGGCTGACGCCCGCCATGGACCGGCTGTTCATCGAGGGCGTGAGCGGGCGGCGAAAATTTCTTGACCGACTTGTGCTGGGGTTCGAACCCGCCCATGCGCGCGCCTCCACGCGCTATGAAACCGCGATGCGCGAACGCGCCAGGCTTTTGAAGTTCGGCCCGCGCGATCCTTCCTGGCTGGATGGCCTGGAAGAGGTGATGGCGGAAACCGGCATCACCATGACAGCGAGCCGCGCCGACACGGTTCACCGCCTGAACCGCGCGTTGGAAGCGCGCGGCGCGGCTGGAGCGTTCCCGTCGGCGCAGCTTGCGGTCGAAGGCGAAACCGACGCGCTGTTGGCCGAGCACGGCGACGGCTCGGTCGCGGCGTTGCGCGAGAAGTTGGCGAGCGTCCGCATCCGCGACGCCGAGACCGGCCGCACGACGTTCGGACCGCACCTGACTGATCTTTCCGTCCGCCACACCGAGAAGCGCGCGAATGCACGCGAATGTTCGACAGGCGAGCAAAAAGCGTTGCTGATCTCCATTGTCCTCGCCGATGCCTGGGAGCTTTCCAGGCTGCATGACGGTCATGCGCCGCTTCTCTTGCTCGACGAGATCGCCGCGCATCTGGATTCGCGTCGCAGGAGCGCACTGTTCGAGGAGATCGTCGCGCTGGGCGGACAAGCGTGGCTGACGGGCACGGACACCGAGATATTCGAGCCATTGCGGCAGCACGCCGAACTCTTCGAGGTTGCCAATTCGCAACCGAGGCTCATCTGAGAAAGCCATGGCTTCAGCACCCCTTCCCGATCCCAACGAATACGGCGCCGACAGCATAAAGGTGCTCAAGGGTCTCGATGCCGTGCGCAAGCGTCCGGGCATGTATATCGGCGACACGGATGACGGGTCGGGCCTGCATCACATGGTCTACGAGGTCGTCGACAACGCCATCGACGAAGCGCTCGCCGGGTATGCCACGCGCGTCGACGTCACGCTCAATCCCGACGGCTCTTGCACGGTGCGCGACAATGGTCGCGGCATTCCCACCGGCATCCACGAGGGAGAAGGCATCTCGGCGGCCGAGGTCATCATGACCCAGCTGCATGCCGGCGGTAAGTTCGAGCAGAACGCCTACAAGGTCTCGGGCGGCCTGCATGGTGTCGGCGTATCGGTGGTGAATGCGCTGTCGGAATTTCTCGACCTGCGCATCTGGCGAGACGGCAAGGAGCATTATATGCGCTTCCGTCACGGCGATGCGGTGGCGCCGTTGAAGGCCATCGCGGATGCGCCTGATTTGCGTGGTACGGAAGTGACGTTCCTGCCGTCGACGCAGACCTTCACCATGACGGAGTTCGATTTCGCCACGCTCGAGCATCGTTTGCGCGAACTCGCCTTCCTGAACTCGGGCGTCACCATCATCCTGATGGATCGGCGCGGCGTCGAGCCCAAGGAAGCGACGTTGCACTACGAAGGCGGGCTGAAGGCCTTCGTGCAGTATCTCGATCGCACCAAGACTTCTCTCATCTCCTCGCCGATCATGATCATGGCGGAGCGGGACGGCATGACGGTTGAGGTCGCGCTGACCTGGAATGATTCCTATCACGAGAGCATGTTGTGCTTCACCAACAACATCCCGCAGAAGGATGGCGGCACCCACCTCGCCGGCTTCCGGGCCGCGCTGACGCGCGTGGTGACGAAATATGCCGATGAGAAAATCTCCGCCAAGAAGGATCGCGTGCCGCTGACGGGCGATGATTGCCGCGAGGGACTGACCTGCGTTCTTTCGGTCAAGGTTCCCGATCCGAAGTTCTCGTCGCAGACCAAGGAGAAGCTGGTCTCGTCGGAAGTTCGACCGGTGGTCGAAGGCATCGTGATCGACCAGCTTGGCCGCTGGCTCGAGGAACATCCGGGCGAAGCCAAGTCGGTTGTCGGCAAGGTTGTCGAGGCCGCTACGGCGCGTGAGGCTGCACGCAAGGCGCGCGAGTTGACGCGCCGGAAGGGCGTGCTCGACGGCGGTTCGCTACCAGGGAAGCTTGCCGATTGCCAGGAGCGCGATCCCGCCAAGTGCGAGATCTTTATCGTCGAGGGTGATAGCGCCGGCGGCAGCGCGAAGCAGGCGCGCAACCGCGAGAACCAGGCGGTGCTGCCCTTGCGCGGCAAGATCCTCAATATCGAGCGTGTCCGCTTCGACCGCATGCTGACGAGCGAATCCATCGTCAATCTGATAACCGCGCTCGGCACGGGCATCGGCACCGAGGAGTTCAACCCGGACAAGCTGCGCTATCACAAGGTCATCATCATGACGGACGCCGACGTCGACGGCGCCCATATCCGGACTTTGCTGCTCACCTTCTTCTATCGCCAGATGCGCGACCTGATCGAGCGCGGCCACATCTTCATCGCCCAACCGCCGCTCTATAAGGCGGCGCGCGGCAAGTCCGAGCGCTATCTGAAGGATCAGGACGAGTTCGACGACTATGTCATCATGGAAGGTTCGGAAGGCGCGACCTTCACGTTGCATACGGGCGAAGCGAGAGCCGGTCAGGACTTCGACGCGCTCGTCGCCAAGGCTCGGGCTGCGGTCTCGGCGCTCAACGGATTCCCGCATCACTATCCGCGCTTCGTGCTGGAGCAAGCGGCGATCGCCGGCGCACTCAATCCGGAATTGCTTGCCGATGCGGACAAGGCGAAGGAGGCCGCTGAATATATCGCGCGACGTCTGGATCAGCTGTCGGAGGAATATGAGCGTGGCTGGCATGGCGAGCCGACGTCGGATGGCGGACTCAAATTCTGGCGCGAGGTACGTGGCGTGCGCGAGGCGGTGGCGATCGACGGAGCGCTGATTGCAAGTGCCGACGCGCTCAAGCTCGACCGGATGGCCGCCGACTTGCAACTCGCCTATCTCAAGGCCGGGCAACTGCGCCGCAAGGACGAGACGATCGAAGTGCGCTCGCCGACGCAACTCCTCGACACCATCATCGAGTGGGGCAAGAAGGGCCTGACGCTGCAGCGCTACAAGGGTCTGGGCGAGATGAACCCGCAGCAGCTGTGGGAAACCACGCTCGACGAAAATGCGCGCACGCTGTTGCAGGTGAAAGTGCAGCATGCCGACGAGGCGGACGATCTCTTCGCCAAGTTGATGGGCGAGATCGTCGAGCCGCGCCGCGAATTCATCCAGGACAATGCGCTGAACGCGTCGCTCGATCTCTAGGCCGAGGCGCCGACGAGCCAGCAAGCCGCCGGCGGTGCGACTCCTTTTGGCGTCTCGAATTTTTTCATCGCTTCGGCGACGCGGACCACGATCTTCGCTTTGGTCGCGTCATCGCAGTTGACCGCGGCACGCGCCAAAGGCCCGATGCCGAGCGAGAATTGCGCCGCTTCGCGCGCGGTCGGCGCCAAGTCCATCACCGTGTCAAGCTTCTCGATCTCTATTTTCTTGAATCCGGCACTCTCGAGAATGCCCTTCAACCGCGCGGAATCCGCGAACGCGAAGGGTCCGGGCGCGTTCGGGTCAGGCGGCTCCTGAGCCGGGAGCAGATCGCGAGCCGCAGCGAACGGCACGGTCGCCCACTGATTGTCCATCATCGCCCGCCAGCACACGAAGCGCAGCCGCCCGCCCGGCTTCAATGACTTTCGGATGTTCGCGAATGCGGCAGCGGGATCGGCAAAGAACATGACGCCGAAGCGCGACGCCACGACGTCGAATTCCGATCGGAACGGATGCGTGGACGCATCCGCTTGGATGAATTCGATGGGTCGCGAGCCTGCGCGCTTGCGGGCAAGCGCCAACATCGGTCCGGAAATGTCTACGCCCACGACCCGAGCATCGCGACCCGCCGCGTCGGCATAGGCCAGTGTCGTGGTGGCGCAACCGCAGCCGACGTCGAGAACGTTCTCGCCGGATTTGACACTCACGAAGCGCTGGAGCGCCGCGCCGATCGACAACAAGGTTTTGTCGAGACCTTCCTGCGCCTCGGCCCAGCGCTGGCCCGCGGGACCGTTCCAATAATCGATCTGATCCTGATTGGCGCTCATTTCTTCATTTTCCTCTTGCGCATGGCGAGCGTGCGAAGGCGAAGCGCGTTCAGCTTGATGAAGCCTTGCGCATCCTTCTGGTCGTAGGCGCCCTGGTCGTCCTCGAACGTCACCAGATCCTGGTCGTACAGCGAATACGGCGATGAACGTCCGATGACGGACACGTTGCCTTTGTAGAGCTTGAGCCGCACGGTCCCCGCGACGAATTCCTGACTCTGGTCGATCAACGCCTGCAGCATCTCGCGCTCGGGCGAGAACCAGAAACCGTTGTAGATGAGCTCGGCATAGCGAGGCATGAGATCGTCCTTCAGATGGGCCGCGCCGCGATCGAGCGTGATCGACTCCATGGCACGATGAGCCGCGAGCAGAATCGTGCCACCAGGTGTTTCATAGACGCCACGCGACTTCATGCCGACGAAGCGGTTCTCGACCAAGTCGAGCCGGCCGATGCCGTTCGCCTTGCCGAGTTCGTTGAGCTTGGCGAGCAACGCAGCCGGCGAAAGTTTTTTTCCATCAAGCGAGACCGCATCGCCCTTCTCGAACCCCATCTCGATGAGCGTCGCCTTGTCGGGCGCCTCCTCTGGCGCGATCGTGCGCTGATAGACGATGCCGTCCGCCTCGCGCGATGGATCTTCGAGCACTTTGCCCTCGGATGACGAATGCAGGAGATTGGCATCGACCGAGAACGGCGCCTCGCCGCGCTTGTCCTTGGCGATCGGGATTTGATGCTTCTCGGCGAATTGCAGAAGCTTGGTGCGGCTCGTCAGGTCCCACTCGCGCCACGGCGCGATCACCTTGATATCGGGCTTGAGCGCGTAATAGGTCAATTCATAGCGTACCTGGTCGTTGCCCTTGCCGGTCGAGCCGTGCGACACGGCGTCGGCTCCAAGCTTCTCGGCGAGCTCGATCTGTTTCTTCGCAATCAAAGGGCGGGCGATCGATGTGCCGAGCAGATAGACGCCCTCGTACACCGCATTGGCGCGAAACATCGGAAAGACATAGTCGCGGACGAATTCCTCGCGCACATCCTCGATATAGATATTGGCCGGCTTGATGCCGAGCATCTCGGCCTTCTTGCGCGCCGGCTCGAGTTCTTCGCCTTGACCGAGATCGGCGGTGAACGTGATCACCTCCGCGCCATAGGCGGTCTGCAGCCATTTCAAAATGACCGATGTGTCGAGGCCCCCCGAATAGGCCAACACGACTTTTTTTACGTCTCTCACAGCCACGACTTATCCCACAGCGGCGGGTTCGGTACGAAGACCAAGTCCCTGTCCTTAATCAGTTTATTCGTTTTCGACTTTTGCGCACCCCCTCCCCTGACAGGACGGCGTACGAAAGGACGGCGAGAGCAATGTTAGATAGTCCGCGACGCCAAGGCGTCAAGCCATTGCGTCAATTTGCTTTGCTGGTTTCAGTCCAGCGTTACCAACGCATGGCGCCGATGATATTCGAAAAATCGTCGGTCCAGGGCGCCGGATCGGTCTCTGTGTTCGCGACCCGCCAGCGTTTCTCCGAGCGCAGGAATTCCAGGTCCGAATCCGACGCTGCGATGGCCATCCACTCCGACGCGGTCGCGCCTGCGGCCACTTCCGCCGGCGAAGGCTGGAAAATCTGATGGCGCCCGGCCGCGCTGACGCTCTTCACCAACGTGGTGAGAACGGGAGCCAGCTCGAGATATTCATTGCTGATGTTGAACAGGATGACGCCGCGCGGCTTCAGTTTGCTCAAGTAAAGCGACAATGCTTCTCGCGTCAGCAAGTGCATCGGGATCGAGTCGGAGCTGAACGCGTCCACGATAATCAGATCATAGCTGTGATCGGGACTTGCCTTGAGCGACAATCGTCCGTCACCGAGAATGATCTTCGTGACGCCACAATCCGACAGGTAGTGAAAATAGCGCGTGTCGCGTGCGATCTTTTCCACGGCGGCGTCGATTTCGAAGAAGGTCCAACGCTCCCCCGGTCTGCGGTAACAAGCGAGCGCGCCGGTGCCAAGACCGATTGCCGCCACGTCGCGTCTGGAGCCTCCCAGTGCCATCATCTGCCCGACCGGACCGGAGCGCGCGTAGTAGGCCAGCGGCTCACTGCGGCGGCTCGGAGCCGTGAATTCGGTGCCGTGCATCGTCGTGCCGTGAATGAGTGCGGTCTTGGAGCCGCCCTCGATGAGCTTGACGCGGTTTATGCCGAAGAAGTTGCGCTCCGTGAGAAGCACGTCGACCGAACTTTGCACCAGCAGGGCGCTGCCGATCATCGCCGCGACGCCGAACGCGAAACGGAACGGCCGCGCCGTGAAGGAGTACAGCGCCACCGCACAAGGTACCAGGAAGATGACGCGGCCCAAGGGGCCAAGTATCCCTGTGTCGACGGACTCATAGGCGACCAACGCAACGACCGCTGCAAGGATCAACGGATAGGCGAAGTCCTTGACGTTTGCGCCCTTCGGCTCGCGGCTCACGAAGGCGCGCAGCGCACAAGCGCCGACGAGGGCCAAATAATATTCGTAGTCTGTGGAGAACAGCAGCGGCGCAACGAGCGCATTGAAGATGCCGCCCAGCGCACCACCGATCGACATGCAGAAATAGAATTCAGTGAGCAGCGTGACATTCGGCCGCCGACGCGCCAATTCGGTGTGACACAGGACCGCCGTCACGAAGAATGTCAGGAGATGAACGCCGGCGACGACGAACACGGGGCCTCGGCGTTCGAACAGGAGCACCAAGGTCACCATCGTCGCCACGACGAGAATGCCGACCGACTGCGCCTTTAGAGTCCATTCGGGTCTGAGCAGCGTTTGGCGCGCGAAAGCGATGATGAACGACAACAGATAAAGGCCAAGCGGCACCACCCAAAGCAGCGGCGCCGAGGCGATGTCCGTCGTGATGTAGGTGGTGACTCCAAGGAGCAGGCTGGATGGCACGAAGGCCAACGCCATCCAGGTCAGGCGTTGACTCCATGAACCTGAGGCAACGGGGGCCGGCAATTTCGCGCCGAGTTCTGCTCGTCCACCGGTGCGCGACAAGAAGACTCCCAGCACCGCGAGGACGACGATGAACGCGCCATAGCCAAACGCCCACGCCATCGCCTGCCCCTCCAGCGTCAGTGTCGGCTCGAACAGAATCGGGAATGCGAGCAATGCCAGGAGGCTGCCGGAGTTGCTGGCGGCGTAGAGAAAATAAGGATCATCGCTCTGGCGATGACCGCTGCGCGCAAACCAGGCTTGCACAAGCGGCGCGGAGGCAGCAAGTGCAAAGAACGGCCAACCGACCGAGAGCGCCAACAGGCCGACCAACCACGGAATCGGCGACCCGTTCGTTGGCGGAACCATCGTGTGCGCAACGGCGAAAGGAAGAAAGGGCAGACCAGCTGCGATGACCACGCCGTGAATGGCGATCTGCGCGCGAAGGCCGGCAATGCGATGCGTCAGCAGATGGGAATAGCCATAGCCCGCGAGCAACGCGAGCTGGAAGAACATCATCGCCGTGTTCCAAACCGAAGGCGATCCGCCCAGAAGCGGTAATACCATCTTGGAAAAGAGCGGCTGCATCCAGAAGAGCAGGAATGCGCTGAGGAAAATCGCCGCGCCGAATATGCCTTTTGGCATGGTGGTCCCCGCCCGCCTCAACCGCCCAAGCCGACGGCGCTTTCGAAGACGTTAGACGGCCAATTGCTAAATTTGATTTACCAATGCGCCTCGGGTGAGTGCTACCAGCTCCCGCCGTCGACCCGGATAACCTGGCCGGTCGTGTATGACGAGGCGTCGCTCGCAAGATAGAGCGCCGTTCCGACGATTTCTTCCGGTTCGCCAAAGCGCTTCAAGCCGAGCGCATTCTTCGCCGCTTCATTCTCGCGCCACACCGTCGAGACGTCGGTGAGGAACGGTCCCGGGGCGATGCAGTTGACGCGCACCTTGGGCGCGAAGGCCTTGGCCAGCGCAACCGTCATCACGCCGATCGCCGCCTTGGCGCCGCCATACGGAATCGTGTGCGCCATCGGCAGGAAAGCCGCCGTGCTCGAGAGATTGATGATCACGCCGCCATCGCCCTTGACCATGCGTTCGCCGATGAGCGACGAAAGTCGGAACGGTCCCTTGAAATTCACATCGACGATCTTGTCGAACAATTCCTCGCTCGTCTCCGACAGCGACGGCGCGAGCGGCGACATGCCGGCATTGTTGACGAGAATGTCGACGCGTCCGAAGTGCTTGTAAGCCGCGTCGGCGAGCGCGTCGTTGTCGCTCCACTTTCCGACATGCGCGGCAAAGGGAAGCGCGCGGCGGCCAAGCGCCTCGACTTCCTTCGCCACCACCTGGCAGGCGTCGAGCTTTCGGCTCGCGATCACCACATCGGCTCCGGCTTTCGCGAAGGCCAGCACCATCTGGCGGCCGAGACCGCGCGATCCGCCGGTGACGACGGCGATCTTGTTGGAGAGGTCGAAAATCTTTGCGGTCATATTTCACCAATGGAACGATCCGTTCGAAGGGGACCACAGTCCCTTGTGCTTCGACAAGCTCGCAATGCGAGGGTCATTGAGTCCCAGAACGCCTCATCCTGAGCTTGCCGAAGGAGGAGCTTGCCGAAGGATGAGGACGGGTTGAGGCGCTACGACGGCATCCGTGCCAGTTCGGCGGAGCGCATCGCGGAGCGCATTTCGGCCGCAGCGCGCTCGCTGGCGCGCAGCTTCACACTCTCGCTCTTGAGCTGGCCGCAGGCCGCCATGATGTCGCGGCCGCGCGGCGTGCGCACCGGCGAGGCATAGCCGGCGCGATTGACGACCTCCGCGAATTTCTCGATCTGCTCCCAATCCGAACATTCATACGGTGCGCCCGGCCAGGGATTGAACGGGATGAGATTGATCTTCGCCGGAATGTTGCGGATCGCGCGCACCAGCTCGCGCGCATCGGCGAGGGAATCGTTCACGCCCTTGAGCATCACATATTCGAAGGTGATGCGCCGGGCATTCGAGACGCCGGGATAGGTGCGGCAGGCTTCGAGCAATTCCTTCAGCGGGTATTTCCTATTGATCGGCACGATCACGTCGCGGACTTCGTCGCGCGCGGAATGCAGCGAGATGGCAAGCGAGCAGCCGATTTCGTGGCCCGCACGCGCGATCATCGGCACGACACCGGCGGTCGAAAGCGTGATGCGGCGCTTGGAAAATGCCAGTCCGTCGCCGTCGCTGACCAGCGCCATCGCCGCCTTGACGTTCTCGAAATTGTAGAGGGGTTCGCCCATCCCCATCAGGACGACATTGGTGATGCGCCGATTCTCCTTCGTCGATGGCCAGTCGCCCAGCGCTTCGCGCGCGATCATCACCTGGCCGACGATTTCGCTCGGCGTGAGATTGCGCACCAGTTTTTGCGTGCCGGTGTGACAGAAGCGGCAATTGAGCGTGCAGCCGACCTGCGAGGAGAAGCACAGGGTTCCCCTGCCCGGCTCCGGAATGAACACGGTTTCGAATTCGATGCCCGGATCAGTGCGCAACAGCCACTTGCGCGTTCCGTCGTTGGAGACTTGTTCGGTCACGACCTGCGGCCGTTCGAGCACGAAGCTTTCCGCCATCGCGGCGCGAAAATCTTTGGCGAGATTCGTCATTGCGCCGAACTCGCGCGCGCCGTGGACATAGATCCAATTCCACAGCTGGCGCGTACGCATCGACGCCGCCTTCTCAGGCACGCAGGCGGCGGTCAGGGCCGCGTGCAATTCGGCCGGCGAAAGGCCGACAAGGTTGGTCCGTTCCGTCATCTCGCTATCGTAGCACTTCCACCCTGGATGCCCGTCCCTCGCATCACCTTCGGCGATGCTCGCCGCGGATCACATGCCGCAGGCTTCGTGGATCTTCTGCAGCGCGTCGGAGAGACCCGCAAGTGAATAGGTGTCGCGGGTGACGGTGCCGCGCTGGGAGGTTCCGGTTACGACCAGCTGCTTGCTCTTCTTCATCGCCTCGATCAGGCGCACTTCATCGGCCCGCTCGCGCACCCAGGCCGCACCGGCCCCGCCATCGTTCTTGGCGAACATCTCGAACTTGTCGCCGCCGACTTGCGCGGCAACGGTGGTGCCGTCCTTGTAGAGATAGCCGGGTACCGCTTCCGGTTCGGACTTCGTCTTGGGCTTGCGGCCGGGCCAATCGGTGATGATGAAATAGATCGGATCGCGTTTGGCTTTTTTGGGATCGCTCGATACCGGCTTCGCCAGCGCGTAGCAGATTTTCGAGCCGCCGCTGCCGGTCGTGAAGGCCGACCAGTCCTTGGTCACGCCAAGCAATGTGGCGGGCTCTGCGGCAATGGCAGGCGGCAACGTCGCCGTCGCAAAAATGCCTGCCAGCAAGACACGCGAAATGAAACGAGCACGCATTATCATCGGCTACCCTGCTCCCCCGCTCCGCACACTAGCGCCCCGCACCGGCACAAATCCACCTCGGCGCGGGCCGCACAATAGGGGCCGGACCGCGTTCCGTCCATCGACCGTTTTCCCGATTTGGTACTACGCAGACGCCATGGCGACGTGAATTGCTTCTTCGACATCGCGCAGGCGGTCCTTGCCGAAGAAGATTTCCTCGCCGACGAAAAATGTCGGTATTCCGAACGCGCCGCGCGCGACGGCGTCCTCGGTGTTGGCGATCAGCGCGGCCTTCACATCGGGCGCTTGCGCGCGCTCGAGCAGGGCCGGATCGATACCGGACTCGACGAGCGCCGCCTTCACGACCTCCGGATCATCCATCTTCTTGGGCGCAATCCACATGTGATGAAAGACAGCGTCCATGTAACGGGGAAGGATGCCCTCGTTCTGGGCAGCGACCGCCATGCGCATCAGATTGAGCGTGTTGACCGGAAAGAACGGATTGAACTTGAAGTCCGAGATGCCGTGACTGCGGATGAAGCGCTGGGTCTCCAGCTGCTCATAGGCAAGCTTGTTCTTGATGTGCCCGAACGCCTGCATCGGCGACTGGTTTCCCGTTGCCTTGAAGATGCCGCCGAGCAGGACCGGCTTGTAGGCGAACTTCACACCGGTGCGCTTCTCGATATGCGGAATGACGCGATGGGCCAGGAAGGCATTTGGGCTGCCGAAATCGAAGAGGAATTCAGCCTTGACGCTCATCACCAAGTCTCCCCGTATGGTCGCACATCGAGTTCGAACGTCCAGGCATCGCGCGCCTGGGTGTGGAGATACCAGTAGGCGTTGGCGATCGACTGCGGATTCATTAGCTGGTCGGGCTTGAGATTTGCGAGTGCCTCGTCGCCGCCGCGGACCTTGATGCGGTCGCGCACGAAAGCGGTGTCGACACCCGCGTCGATGATCAGATGCGCGACGTGGATGTTCTGAGGCCCAAGCTCGCGCGCCATGCTCTGCGCGACGGCGCGGAGACCGAACTTGGCGCTGGCGAACGCGACATAACCCTTGCCACCGCGCAGTGACGCCGTCGCGCCGGTGAAAAGGATCGTGCCCTTGCCGTGCGCCAGCATCAGCCGCGCCGCCTCGCGGCCGGTGAGAAATCCGCCATAGCACGCCATCTCCCAGACTTTGCGAAAGACCCGCTCGGTCGTCTCCAGGATCGGGAAGTTCACATTGGCGCCGGGATTGAATACGCAAACCTCGAGCGGCGCATGCGCGTCCGCCTCCTTCAGAAAGGTCGTGATCTGTTCTTCGCTCCGGGCGTCGAGCCCACGCGCTTCGCAGTGTCCGCCGCGCGCTTCGATGTCCGCCTTTAGCGCAGCCAGCTTGTCCGCGGTCCGGCGGCCGGCGAAAACGGTGTAGCCTTCGGCAGCGAATTTCCGGGCGATGGCGGAGCCGATGAAGTCGCCGGCTCCGATGACGGCGGCCGTGGCATTGCGAGCTGGCATGGCGACAGACCCTTCCGCGTCGTTAGATATCGATGCTACTCCCTAAGACCATAGCCGGTCGAATAAAGTCGCCAGACGATCAAGCCCAGCAACGACAGAAGGCCGATAGTCAGCGCGGCACCCAAGCCCTCCGGCGCTTCGTTGAACCCCATCATCGCGTAGCGCAGCCCGTTGATGAAGTAGAAGAAGGGATTGCCGAACGCGAGCCAGCGCAACCAGGCCGGCAGCATGTTGACCGTGTTGAACACGCCTCCCACCATCGACAGCGGCGCGATGAAGAACACGATGAGCACGTTGAGCTGCTCGAAGGTCTTGGCCCAAAGCCCGATGATGATACCGAAGAGGCCGAAGATCGCCGACACGCCGATGACCCAGAACAGAAAGCCGCCGATCGACTGGATCGACGTCGCGCCGAAGGCCACGCCCATGACAAGGATTCCGATCGCGGTCACCGTCGAGCGCATCACGACGACGGTCAGCGAACCCAGGATCATCTCGACATAGGATAGCGGCGCAACCAGCGTCTCCTCGACATAGCGCTGGAAGCGGGAGAAATAGATCGCGTTCGATGCTTGCAGGAACGAGGCATTGACGATGTTCATCATCAGGATGCCGGGCAGCACGAAGACGAGATATTTGTGGTTTCCGATCGTCGGCATGCGCCCGCCGATGACGTAACCGAAGATGAAGATGAAAAGCAGCGCGGAAATCCAGGGCGCAACGAATGCCTGAATTGGCACGCGCATCATCCGCGACATCTCGCGCCGCACGATGGTCCAAAGTCCGATCCAGTTGATGCCGAGCCTATCCATCAGGCGCCTACATGATCCGGTTCGGCGCCTGTGGCGGCGAGGTACGCCGCCTCGATGCCGCCGGAAGATTTCACCATCGCGTCCTTGGTGCCTTCCTTGACGATCAGACCCTTGTTCACGATCGCGACGGTACGGCAGAGCCGCTCGATTTCCTCCAGATAATGCGAGGTGAGCAGGATGGTCTTTCCGTCGGCATTGATCTGCTGCAGATAGCGCCACAAGACGCGGCGCAGTTCGACGTCGACGCCGGCCGTCGGCTCGTCGAGCACGATGAGTTTGGGATCGTTGACGAGCGCGCGAGCAAGGACCACGCGACGCTTGAGTCCGCCGGAGAGTTCACGAAACGCCTTCTTCTGGTGCTGCACGAGGTCGAAACGTTCCATCAGCATGTCGATGCGCGACTTCCGTTCCGCCTCACCCATCCCGAAATAGCCGCCCATCCAATCGACGATATTGCGCGGCGTGGCAAAGGGATCGACGTTGAATTCCTGCGGACAAAGCCCGACCAGCCGTCTCGCCTCGCGATAATCCTTGACCGCATCGACGCCGAAGATCTCGATTTTGCCCGACGTCGGTGTTGCGATGCCCGTCAAACAGTGGATCGTGGTCGACTTGCCGGCGCCGTTGGGCCCGAGAAAGCCGAAAAAGTCGCCCGGATTGATCGTCAGCGAAATGTCTTCGACCGCGACTGTGCCGGTGCGATAGACCTTGCGCAGATGTGAGATGGAGATGGCAGGTGTCATGCGTGGCCGGACTATACAGGGCGAAGACGCGTTGTCACTTGCGCGAACGCACGATCGGCGCGCCCCACTTGTGCTGTGGGGGTATTTCAGGCGCGGCTCCGCCCGGCGCAATCGGTCGGCTGCCGTAACCGCCGGTGCTGATCAGTCGGTCGTAAAGCACAATCGCGCCTGCCGTTCCGACATTGATGGAGAAGCGAGTCGGAATTTTCACGACGAACTCGCAACGCGCGAGAACTTGCGGCGATAGCGACATGCGTTCTGCGCCGAACACGTATGCAGCGCGCGTGGGATGGCGAAAACGCGGCAGTTCAACGGCGGTGTCGGTAATCTCCACCCCGACGAGGCGGCAACCGGCCGGCAGGCGAAACTCCTCTGCATTCGCGTAAGCATAAAGCGGGATGGCGCCCTCTGTTCGCGACGTGTCGGACTGGGCGTCGGACAGTTTCACGCGCGCATTGATCGTGAAAAAGAAGCTGGCTCCGAACGCATTGGCGGTTCGCATGAGATTACCGAGATTCATCGGCTTCGAGATGCCGTCGACGCCGACGGCGAAATAACCGCGCATGGCCAAATGCCTGCTTTGTGATCCCTGGTGGACGCGATAGCGTCCGGTGCCGGCGATGACAAGAGTTCCTGAATGACCAATCCGGTCCTGGTCGAGATCACCCGCGGCGCGATCGTGGAAAGCGTGCATCGCGGCTCCGTCGCGATTCTCGACGCCAAGGGAGCCGTCGTTCTGGCGCTTGGCGATGTCGAAACGCCGGTCTATTCGCGCTCATCGCTCAAGCCCATGCAGGCGCTCCCGCTCGTCGAATCGGGAGCCGCCGATGCGTTCGGCCTCGGCGACGAGGAGCTTGCGCTCGCCTGCGCCTCGCACTCGGGCGAGCCGATGCACGTCACGCGCGTCGCGGCATGGTTGGAGCGGCTTGGCCTCGGCGAAAGCGACCTCGCCTGTGGCGCACATCCGTCCCGCTACGAGCCGGTCGCCGAAGCGATGATCCGGCGGGGCGAGAAGCCGACACGCGTCCACAACAACTGCTCGGGAAAGCATGCAGGGTTTCTCAGCGTGGCGCGGCACTGGGGCATCGCGACCAAGGGCTATGAAGCGGTTACACATCCGGTGCAGCAGGCGGTGGCAAAGACTCTGCGCGAACTCAGCGACGCAAAAGCGCTCACCGTCGGCATCGACGGTTGCGCAGCTCCGAACTTCGCCATGTCGCTGACTGAATTTGCCCGCGCAGCAGCACGCATGGCGGCGCCCGACAGATTGTCGAAAGAGCGTGCGACGGCATCGCGGCGTCTTCTCGCCGCGATGGTTCTCCATCCCGAACTCGTCTCAGGCACCAGGCGCACCTGCGCTACGCTGATGCATGCGACCCGCGGCCGCGCCGCCGTCAAGGCGGGTGCCGAAGGTTTCTACGCCGCATGGGTGCCGGAAAAGGGCCTAGGCATCGCCGTCAAGATCGATGATGGTGCGGGGCGAGCGGCGGAAACCGCGATTGCCGCAACGCTTGAGGCACTCAGGCTTCTCGATGCCAGCGAGCCCGCGCGTTCCATCATGCGCGCGCCCGTTCTCAACACACGGGGCGCAGTCGTTGGCGAGCGTCGACCGGCTGCCGCGCTCGCCAAGCTGACATTGGGCTGAGCCTCAATAGCCGGAGTGCGTGTCGCTCTTGACCGGCGCGGTATAGGGCGTGATCGACGTGATCGCGCAGCGTCCCGAAATGCCGTTGTTGGGCGTGATCACGATGTCGCCCTTCTCCACGCAACTGATGCGCAGAGCGCCAGGTGACTTGATGATAAGCTTCTGGTGATAGGTGAAATCCTGGCAGGTGCCGATCAGCTTCACCATGAATTTCTGATGGCGATAATTCTCCAGAATCAAAGTCCTATCGTCGAGGTTGTTCCAGTTGTAGATGTCGTCATGCCGAATGCAGCTAGTACTGGCCGAAGCAGACGTGGCCGTGAGAACTGCAATTCCGGCCAGGACAAGGAAAAGTTTGCGCATACCTAATCGTCCTTCAACGAGTCTGCCCTCCACCATCTATTATACTCGAATCCCCGCACTTTTGTTCCGCGAATCCTGCTTTGACCGGACCGGTTGATCCCGTAAGGTCTTGCCCGACCTCGCTATCAAGACATCGTGACATACGGAGACTAACGCCATGAAAGCCATGCTTTGCACGCATTACGGGCCGCCTGAGGAAATGGAGCTCAAGGAGTTGCCATCGCCGACGCCCGGCAAAAACCAGGTCCTGGTCGCGGTCAAGGCCTGCGGCGTGAACTTTCCCGACGTGCTCATGCTCGCCGACAAATATCAGTTCAAGCCGCCGCTCCCCTTCCCTCCAGGCGGCGAAGTGGCAGGCACGGTCAAGGCGCTGGGCGAAGGCGTGAGCAATCTCAAGGTCGGCGATCGCGTTGCAGTTTCGTGCGGTAATGGCGGGTTCGCCGAGGAAGTGCTGGCCGATGCGCGCCGCTGCATCCCGGTGCCCGCGAATGTGAGTTTCGAAGTCGCGTCGGCCTTTATCGTGACCTACGGCACCTCCTATCACGCGTTGAAGGATCGGGCGCGCCTTAAGGCCGGCGAAACGCTGGTCGTGCTGGGCGCGGCAGGCGGCGTCGGCCTCTCGGCCGTGGAAATCGGCGCCGCGATGGGCGCGAAGGTGATTGCGGGTGCGTCATCCCAGGAAAAAGTCGACCTCGCGATGAAGCATGGTGCCAGCGCCGGCTTCGTGTATCCCAAGCTGCCGCTCACACGCGACCAACAGAAGGCGATATCCGACAAGATCAAGGAGTTGACCGGTGGCCAGGGCGCGGACGTGCTCTACGATCCCGTTGGCGACCAGTATTCCGAGCCGGCGCTGCGAGCGATGAACTGGGAGGGACGCTATCTCGTGATCGGCTTCGCAGCCGGCGAGATCCCGAAAATCCCGCTGAACCTGACGCTGCTCAAGGGATGCGATGTCCAGGGCGTATTCTGGGGAGCCTCGACGCAACGCGACCCCAAGCGTGCGAACGATAGCCTTCACGAGATCATGAAGATGATCGCCGACGGCAAGCTGCATCCCAACGTGTCAGCGAAGTTCCCGCTCGCGGATGCCGGCAAATCGATCCGTATGCTGATGGATCGCAAGGCGATGGGCAAAGTCGTCGTGACGATGGGCTAAGGCGTCATGGCCGCCCCTGAGGCGGTCACCCATCAGGCGCGTTCGCGCGCCAAAAAAGGCTCTTGCCGCTCCCGCAAAAGCGGGAGCGATGGGTGGCCGGGTCAAGCCCGGCCCTGACGAGAGAGACGCGCACTAAACCGCCGACCACAACATCAGCGCGACTGTCAGCGCCATCAGTGCGGTCGCGAGCCAGCCCAGCGACTTGAGCCAGACGGGTAGCGCCACGGTCCGTGCTTGGCGCGAAATGAGGATCATCATCACCGCCATGATCGGCACGGCGACGACGCCGTTGATGACCGCAGCCCAGAACAGCATTGCCATCGGGTCCATTTTGGTCAGCGTCAGGCCGGCGCCGGACAACGTCGCCGCGCTGACTATGGCGTAAAAGCCGATGGCGCGATTGGCCGGCAGTTCGAGACTGCCACGCAGGTGAAAGGTCTCTGCAACCGCATACGCGGCCGAGCCGGCGAGCACGGGTACCGCGAGCAAGCCCGTCCCGATGATGCCGGCCGAGAAGAGCGCGAAAGTGAAGAAACCTGCGATCGGACGCAGCGCTTCGGCGGCCTGCGCGGCGGTCGTGATTTTCGTCAGACCATGGGCGTGCAGCGTGGCTGCGGTGGTGACGATGATGAAGAAGGCGACGAGATTGGAGACGATCATCCCCGTCCAGGTGTCGCGCGCGATGTGACGGAACGCGGTCGGGCTCAGCGGTGTGGCCGCCTTGCGCCGCCGTCGATAGCTCAACCGCGATTCCTCCGCTTCCTGCGAAGCCTGCCAGAAAAAAAGATACGGGCTAATGGTGGTGCCGAAGACGGCGACGATGGTGAGCAGCATGTTGCGGTCGAGGGAAATCTGCGGCAGCACGGTCGCGCCCAAGACCTGAAGCCAGGGCACTTGGATGCTGAAGGCCGCCGCGACATAAACGAACAGAACCAGCGTCAGGAACTTCAGATAGCCGACATAGCGGTGATAGGGCACGATGATTTCGGCGGCGAGACAGGCAAACCCGAACGCCAGGGCATAGATGAGCGCCGGACCGCCGATGACGAGCCGTAGGCCTGCACCCATCGCGGCAAGGTCGGCCGCGATGTTGAGCGTGTTGGCGACGAGGAGCAGCACGACGATGAAGTAGAGGATTGCCGCTGGCATCTGCTCGGCGATGTTTCGGGCCAGGCCCGCGCGCGTGTCCCAACCGACGCAGGCGCTGATGATCTGGATCGCCGCCATAAACGGCAAGGTGAGCAGCATGGTCCAGGTGAGCGCATAGCCGAACTGCGCACCGGCCTGGGAATAGGTGGCGATGCCGCTCGGATCGTCGTCGGCCGCTCCGGTGATCAAACCGGGACCCAGAGCACTCCACACTCTTCGCAAATTCCAAGCTTCGTCCGCCACAGGCTCTCCGATTCGCCTTGTACGACGGACAACGAGTAACCTACCTTTTCGTTGCGGCAAAAAAGGGGACGGGCATGTCCATATTGGGTTGGATTGTGTTTGGTGCGATCACCGGTTTCATCGCCAGCAAAATCGTCAATCGGCGAGGCTCGGGCTGCATCGTCAACATCGTGCTCGGCCTTGTGGGTGCGCTCGTCGGCGGCGCGATCTTTCGCGGCATCACCAACTTCGACGTCTTCCGCTTCAACCTGACGTCGATGTTCGTCGCCATACTCGGCGCGATCATCGTGCTGTTTCTCTGGCACGCGATCTCGGGCCGTAGGTCGATGTGATTGGCTGAACTTACTTGTCATGGCCCGCAACAGCGGGCCATCCAGGTGACGCAGGACTGTGTTTCAAAGTGAGGTTGCGATTTCTCGAACGATCAAGTTGCTATCCCGCAGCTTCAACTGGATGGCCCGCTGTTGCGGGCCATGACATGAGTGGGTTGTTCAAGATTTGTGAACGTAGATCTCGCCGCCGCTCTGCTTGAATTCCTCGGCCTTCTTTGCCATCGCGGCGCGAATTTCGGCGCTTGAGAGCGAGTCGTTCTGGCCGCGAGCGGCGTCTCGCACTTCCTGGCTGATCTTCATCGAGCAGAATTTCGGTCCGCACATCGAGCAGAAATGCGCCACCTTGGCGCCCTCGGCGGGAAGCGTTTCGTCATGGAACGTCTCCGCCGTCTCGGGATCGAGTGCCAGCGCAAACTGATCGCGCCAGCGGAACTCGAAACGCGCCTTGCTCATCGCGTCGTCCCAGATGCGCGCAGCCGGGTGCCCCTTGGCGAGATCGGCAGCGTGCGCAGCGATGCGATAGGCGATGACGCCCGCCTTCACGTCGTCGCGGTCGGGAAGACCGAGGTGCTCTTTCGGCGTGACGTAGCAGAGCATCGCCGTTCCGAACCAGCCGATCATCGCAGCGCCGATGGCCGACGTGATGTGGTCATAGCCCGGCGCAATGTCGGTGGTGAGCGGACCCAGCGTGTAGAACGGCGCCTCGTCGCACGCCTTCAGCTGCCGGTCCATGTTCTCCTTGATCTTGTGCATCGGAACATGTCCGGGCCCTTCGATCATCACCTGGACATCATGCCGCTGCGCGATTTTGTTCAGCTCGCCCAGCGTGTCGAGCTCGGCAAACTGTGCCGCATCGTTGGCGTCGGCAATCGAGCCGGGGCGCAGACCATCGCCCAGCGAGAACGACACGTCATATTGCTTCAGGAGCTCGCAGATCTCCTCGAAATGCGTGTAGAGGAAATTCTCCTGATGATGCGCGAGGCACCATTTCGCGAGGATGGAACCGCCGCGAGAAACGATGCCGGTGACGCGCTCCGCCGTCAGCGGGACATGGGCCAGGCGCACGCCGGCATGGACGGTGAAATAGTCGACGCCCTGCTCGCATTGCTCGACCAGCGTGTCGCGATAGATCTCCCAGGTGAGATCCTCCGCGACGCCGCCGACCTTCTCCAGCGCCTGGTAGATCGGAACCGTGCCGATCGGCACCGGCGAGTTGCGGATGATCCACTCGCGGATGGAGTGGATGTGACGGCCGGTCGAGAGATCCATGACGGTGTCGCCGCCCCAGCGGATGGACCAGACCAGCTTCTCCACTTCCTCGGACACGCCTGACGTGACGATGGAGTTGCCGATGTTCGCATTCACTTTGGTCAGGAAATTGCGGCCGATGATCATCGGCTCGGTTTCGGGATGATTGATGTTGGTCGGAATGATCGCCCGGCCGCGCGCCACCTCGTCACGCACGAATTCGGGCGTGATGATGTCGGGGATGGAGGCGCCGAAAGAATTGCCATCGGCGAGCGCGGAGCGTCCGAGATTCTCGCGCGCGGCGATGAACTTCATCTCCTCCGTGATGATCCCCTGGCGCGCGTAATGCAGCTGGCTGACATTGCGCTCTGGCTTGGCCCGCAGAGGCTGGCGCCCGGCGCGATCGAATTGCGGCACCGACAAGAGCTCGCCGCGCTTCAGCCCATCGTCCTCGGGCTTGCGCGCGCGGCCTTGATACTCCTCGACGTCGCCGCGCGCCAAAATCCACTCGCGGCGACGGGGTGCAAGCCCCTTCTCGATGTCGATCGCGATCGATTCATCCGTATACGGACCGGACGTGTCGTAGAGCCGGACCGGCGCTTCGCCGCCGCTGAGCGCCACTTCGCGGAACGGGACGCCATCGACGAACACCTTCTTCGAACCCGGCAAAGGTCCGCGGCTGGTCACTGATTTCGAGTTGAGGATGGGTTTGTTCATCTGCCTCTCCCTACACCGGTACTAGCCGGATCAGGTTCAAAGGGATTCGCCCAATTGCGATCTCAGCCCTTGCGGGCACCCCTGGGATGAATGGATGATGGTCTCAAGCAGGCCAGGTTTCAAGCTTGCAACCAGCATGAAGAGAACGCATGGCCACGGCGATTCGGCGCGCGACGCCCAAGGATGCCCCCGACGCGGCCGAGGTCTTTCTCGCCTCGCGCGCCACGATGACCTACCTGCCTCACCTTCATACCGACGAGGAGACGCGGGCCTTCATTCGCGGGGTCGTCGAGAACAAGGAAAGCTGGGTTGCCGAGCGCGATGGGACGGTGGTCGGATTTGCGGTCGTGCACGAGGGTTGGCTCGAGCATCTCTATGTCCAACCTTCACGCTTCAACTCGAGCACGGGTACCCGACTGTTTGAAAAGGTATGTCAAGAACATCCGGAAGGCTTTCAGCTCTGGGCCTTCCAGCAGAATACCGGCGCAAGGCGTTTCTATGAGCGCCACGGTTGCGCGTTGGTGCGCTTGACCAATGGCGCCGACAACGAAGAAAAGCTTCCGGACGCGCTTTATGTCTGGCCGGCTAAGAGTTCTTCGTAAAATTATGATGCCGCGAAGGCGCGGAACTCCGAAATGACGCCTTTCACGGCAGCTGCCACGATCTTCTCGCCCGCCTCGACAGAAGCCTGCGATGGATCGGAGCCGATGCGTCCGTCTGGAAAGCGACGGCGATAGTCTTCCGCATCGTAGATGGGCCCGTTGGGCGCGATCTTGGGTGTCATCGCCACACGCTTGATGGCGTCGGGATAACCAAAATACGTGACCGACACTTCGGACGGCGTGGCGTGGCTGCCCTCGCCCACCGGAAAAAGCTGCTTGCAGAGATCGTTGATGCCTGGGAGTTCCCACCAGTTACGCAACGTGCAGCGCAAGGAGGGCCGGTTGGAGCGTGACTCGTCGAACGTGATGCCGTGATACATCTCGGAGAACGCGGCGGTGATCGTTGCGATGTTGCCGCCGTGGCCATTCAGCCAATAGATGCGTTCGAAGCCGTGACGGGTGAGAGACTGTGCCCAATCGGTCATGGCGGCGATCATCGTCGACGGCCGGAGCGTGATCGTGCCTGCGAAGGCCATGTGATGCTGCGCCTGACCGACGTTGAAGGTCGGCCCGACAAGAATTCCAGCCTCGTCGCCCGCACGCTTGCCGATGATTTCGGGACAGAGCGCGTCCGTACCGAGCAAGCCGTTGGGACCATGCTGTTCGGTCGAACCGATCGGGATCAAGATCGCCTTGGACTTGGCGAGATAGGCCTCGACTTCCGGCCAGGACGAAAGATGGAGCTGCATGGCTTTGTGTAGCAGCGGCGTCACCCTCGCTCAAGGAGCGCCGTCTTCACCGAGCGATTTGTTCAGCCTCTCAAGCGCCTTCTTCCATGCCGCACGCTCGGTCTCCACCGCGGCAGTGTCAGGGAGCTTGTTTGACTGTACGGTGATTTGCGACTTACCGGGACCCTTGGCAAGAAATCCGATCTCCAGGCGGCCGTCCTTCTTCCACTTGCCGCGCCAATACTTGTCCTTCGTAAGCGATGTCTCCTCGAATGCTCCCTTCGGGAACCAATTCGCGCGTCCTGTGGTTGCCGCTGCAAACAATTTCGAGAGCTTCACGTCCACCGTCCGGGAGATGTTCACGGCGAATTCGCCGCTGCGCCTCTGGTTCACGGAGCGGATACCCCGCGCGCGTTCGTACGAGACCGCGATCATCTGCCCCCACCAGGGGCCGACGTTCAACTTGGTGAAGAGGATCTTGACGATCGCCTTGTGGTCCCGTTTCGCAGCCCCCGCCTTGTCCAGCGCTGCGAACCAGTAGTCCCAGTCCTTGCCGGTCCTGGCTTTGACTGCCGCGTCGGTCATGACCGGCGCCGCTTGCCCCTTTTTTGCCATGGCTTAATCTCCCCAGACAGCCATTCGACACCAAAACAATTTGCGGGGAAACAGTGCCGGAAGCGGTGGAGTAGCTCATGACGGACACACATTTTCCGGTATCCAAAGACTGGCGCGAGCGCGCGTTGATAGATCGCGAGAAGTACGAGGCGATGTATGCCCGCTCCATCTCAAACCCGGAGGATTTTTGGCGCGAGCAGGCCAGGCGGATCGACTGGATCAAGCGCTTTACCAAGGTGAAAAACGTCTCGTGGGATCCGGACAATCTCTACATCAAGTGGTTCGAGGACGGCACGCTGAATGTTGCGGCGAACTGCATCGATCGCCACCTCCCAAAACGCGCTAAGCAGACGGCGATCATCTGGGAGGGTGACGACCCGAAGGACAGCCGACATATCACCTACCAAGAACTGCATCGCGAGGTTTGCCGCTTCGCCAATGTGCTGAAGGCGCACAACGTCAAGCGCGGCGACCGCGTCACGATCTATCTCCCCATGATACCGGAAGCCGCGTATGCGATGCTGGCCTGCGCGCGCATCGGCGCGGTGCATTCGGTGGTATTCGCCGGCTTTTCGCCCGACAGCCTGGCGGGACGCATTCTCGACTGCGAGAGCACCATTGTGCTAACGGCCGACGAGGGCATGCGCGGCGGCAAGCCGATTCCTCTGAAGGTGAACACCGACCTCGCGCTCACCAAGTGCCCCGACGTCAAAACGGTGATCGTGGTCAGGCGCACCGGGGCAGTTGAACTTACGCGTGAGGGCCGCGATTTCTACTACCACGAAGAGGCGGCGAAAGTGTCGACCGACTGTCCGCCCGAGGAGATGAACGCGGAAGATCCACTGTTCATCCTCTACACCTCAGGCTCGACCGGCAAACCCAAAGGCGTTCTGCACACGACCGGCGGATATGCGCTCTACACCGCCTTCACCCATCAAACCGTGTTCGATTATCACGAAGGCGACATTTACTGGTGCACCGCAGATGTGGGCTGGGTCACGGGCCACAGCTACATCGTCTATGGACCCCTTGCGAACGGCGCCACGACCCTGATGTTCGAGGGTGTGCCGAACTATCCGAACAGCTCGCGGTTCTGGGACGTGATCGACAAGCACAAGGTCAACACGTTTTACACGGCGCCAACCGCACTGCGCGCGCTGATGCGCGAAGGCGACGGACCCGTGAAGAAGACGAGCCGGGCATCGTTGCGCCTGCTCGGCAGCGTCGGCGAGCCGATCAATCCGGAAGCGTGGCTTTGGTATCACCGCGTCGTCGGCGACGGTCGTTGTCCCATCGTCGATACCTGGTGGCAGACCGAAACCGGCGGCATCCTGATCTCGCCCCTTCCCGGTGCGACCGATCTCAAGCCCGGCTCCGCCACGAAGCCGTTGTTCGGCATCGTGCCGCAATTGGTGGATGGAGATGGCAAGGTTCTCGAGGGCGCCACGAGCGGCAATCTATGCCTGCTCGAATCGTGGCCAGGCCAGATGCGCACGGTTTATGGCGACCATCAACGCTTCGTCGACACCTACTTCAAGACCTATCGCGGCAAGTATTTCACCGGCGACGGCTGCCGGCGCGACGAAGACGGCTATTACTGGATCACGGGCCGCGTCGACGACGTGATCAATGTCTCCGGCCATCGCCTGGGAACCGCGGAAGTGGAGAGCGCGCTCGTCGGCAACAAGCAAGTCGCAGAAGCGGCGGTGGTCGGCTTTCCGCACGAGATCAAGGGCCAGGGCATCTATGCGTATGTCACGCTGAAGCTTGGGGTTACGCCGAGCGATGCATTGAATACCGAACTCAAGCAGTGGGTCGGCCAGCAGATCGGACCGATCGCGCGACCGGACGTCATCCAGTTCGCGCCGGGACTGCCCAAGACACGCTCTGGCAAGATCATGCGTCGCATCCTGCGCAAGATCGCCGAAGGTGACATGTCCAATCTAGGCGATACGACGACGCTCGCGGATCCGAGCGTCGTCGCCGATCTGGTGAAGAACGCAAAAAGGTAGGTTATTGACCGGTCGGTTTCGGCACGGCCGGGGGCTTGACGGTCAGGTTTACCGACGGCTGAGAATTCTGCATCGAAATATGGCCACCGGTGAACATGAAGAAACCAAATACCGCCACGACCACTAGAAGGCCGCCGACGACGAAGGCGAGAAAAGCATTGCCGCCGCCGCTGCCTGTATCGCTTGCCATGGCCAGCTCCACAATGAGTTGCAAATTCTAAAACGGTCCTGACGCGAAAGGGTTCCTTGTATAAGGTGGGCAGCTAGGGAACCGGGAGGAAACACATGCTCAAATGGAAAATCGGCGACGTCACGGTGACTCGCGTGGTCGAATTCGAGACGGCCGTGCCTTACAGCGAAGAGGGTACCTTCCTGAAGGAAGCGACGCCCGAGACCTTGCGCACGATGCCATGGCTCTATCCAAACTTCGTTCAGGAAGACGGTTCACTCAATCTCTCGATCCATGCACTCCTCGTCGAAGCCAAAGGGCTGAAGCTGGTCGTCGACACCTGTGTCGGCAACGACAAGCCGCGTGGTCTGACGGGAGGCCGGCCGCTGCACCGCCCGTTCCTGGAGCATCTGGCCGAAGCCGGATTCCCGCGCGAGAGCGTGAATACGGTCGTGTGCACACACCTGCATGTCGACCATGTCGGCTGGAACACGATGCTGGAGAACGGCAAATGGGTTCCGACGTTCCCGAACGCGCGCTATCTGATCGGGCGTCAGGAATACGAGCACTGGATCAAGGACGAGGATGCCGAGCAGAAGGCGATCATGTCCGACTCGGTGACGCCGATCTTTGAATCGGGCCTGGCGCAGAAGGTCGAGATGAACCACCGGATCTCGCCCGAAATCCGCCTCATGCCGACGACCGGGCACACCCCGGGCCATGTCAGCGTGGTGATCGAATCAAAGGGCGAAACCGCCATCATCACCGGCGACATGATGCATCACCCCTCGCAGATCGGGCATCCAGAGTGGTCGCCACCCTTCGACAGCGACAAGGAGGCGTCACGTGTGACACGGCGGGCGATGCTCAAGGATTGGGCGGACAAGCCGATCCTGATCATTGGGACTCACTTCTCGGCGCCGACCGCCGGACACATCCAGCGTGACGGGGATAGCTACAAGTTCGTAGTCTAGGCGAGGAAGCGGGCGTAAGCCTTTAATGCCTCTCGAATTTTGTCGGAGTAATCTCCATTGACGATGGCAGCGGCATCGGTCTGCGTACCGAGCAGCGGCACTGTCAACATCGCGCTCTCGACCATTTTCGCGGACATCGTCTCCAGGATCAGGCGCAACGAGGCCTGCATCGCGACGCCCCGCTCTGAGGCGTTGAAGAGCGCAACAGGCTTGCCGGGAAAAACCTCGCTGCTGACCAGCCAATCGAGCGCGTTCTTGAGCGCGCCGGGGACGCCGCGGGCATATTCGGGCGAAGAGATCAACAGGCCGTCCGAGATGGCGATCTCGCCTCGCCAAAGGGCCACCGCTGGCGCCGGCGGGTCGACATCAAAATCCGGATTGAATGGCGGCAAGTGCGCCAGGCCATCGAAGGGATCGATGATCATTCCCACGGGCGCAAGTCTCGCGGCCGCTTCGAGCAGGGCCTTGTTGGTCGAGGCGGCACGCAAACTGCCGCAGACCGCAAGCAGACGGATCACTTGGCGTAGGTATCCAGCGCCGCGGCCATGTCGATATCGTTCTGCGTCACGCCGCCCGCATCATGGGTCGAGAGCGTGATTTCGACCTTGTTGTAGACGTTGAACCACTCCGGATGGTGATCCATCTTGTCGGCCAAAAGTGCGACGCGGGTCATGAAGCCGAACGCCTCGTTGAAGTTGGCAAACTCGAATTTGCGCGTGATGGCATCGCGGCCGGCGACCGACTTCCACTTGCGAAGCTTCTTCAGAGCGGTGGCACGTTCGTTGGGCGAGAGTTTCTTCATGGGATCTCCTTCAGCCTGTAGGCATGTTCGGCCCGATAGATGCTTCCGTTGCTCCTGAGCAGGCTCGAATAGAGAAGGAAGGCATCGACCGGAAACGTCCGGCTCGAATAAAGCGCGTGATCGGTCAGATAGTCCATGACATGGCCCTGCTGCGTGCCGCGCAAGCGCGCCAGTGTGACATGCGGCAGGTAACGTTGGCGATCGGATGCGAATCCGACACGCATGAGTGCCGTTTCGATCTTCTTCTGCAGGTGCATCAACGGCTCGCTCGAGCGCACGCCGGCCCAAAGTGCTGCCGGCCGCTTGCCGCCAAATTCGCCCACGCCATGCAACGCCAGCGAAAAGGCCGGCGCATCGATGGCAAAGAGCGCATCGTGGGCGGCGCTTTGCTCGCGTCCATCCACCTCGCCGATGAAGCGCAGCGTGAGATGAAGTTGCTCGCGGGTCTGCCAACGCGCGCCGGGGACGCCCGCTTGAATGCGGACGAGCGACTCTGCGACGTCGTCGGGCAGCGGCAATGCGACGAACAGCCTTTGCATGACTCAGGCCCCGGCGCTGAACCGACCTAGCGGCAGCACCCGCCTGAAGCCTAGCGCAACCAGTCCATAAGCGAGACCAGCCGGCAGAAGCGCGGCGGCCAGTAGTAACTCCTTGCGGAAATGCATCGCCTGCAAATGACTCTCGGCGAACATCACCCCCAAAAGCGCCGCGGCTCCCGTTGCAGCCGCTCCAAGCAGGATCGGCGGCAGGGCGCGGGTGAAATGCGTCTCGACCGTCAATAGGTCGCGACGAAGCGCAAGCCAAAGCAATAGAGAGACATTGGCCCAGGAACCCAGCGATGTGCCCAGCGCAACGCCCACGGCGCCCAGGTGAAAGCCCCACACGAGCACGATCTTCATCGCGATATTCACGGCGACTGCGAGAATGGTGGCGCGAACAGGCGTCGCCGTATCGCCGCGCGAATAGAACGTGGCGGCGATGACCCTGACCAGCACGAATGCCGGCAGCCCGACGCCATAGGCGGAAAGCGCGGCGGCGGAGATGTCGGCGGCCGAAAGCGAAAAGGCGCCATGCGCGAACAGCGCGCGCATGATGGTCTGCGGCACGAGCAGGAACGCCGCGGCAAAGGGCAGCGTCAGGAAGAGACCGAGCGCCGCGGCATTGTTCTGCGCCGCGTCCGCGCCCTTGCGATCGTTTTCCGCCACGCGCCGTGACATCTCCGGAAGTAGGACTGTCGCGAGCGCGATTCCGAGCGTGCCGAGTGGCAGTTGGTTCACCCGGTCGGCGTAGTTGATGGCGGTCAGCACGCCTGCAGGAAGAAAACTGGCAATGATCGTGTCGACGAAAAGTCCGATCTGTACACTCGCCGAGCCAAGCGTGGCGGCGCCCAACGCCAGGAGGAACTCCTTCATCTGCGCACTCCAGCGCGGCCAGGCCAGGCGCAACGAAAGTCCGGCGCGCGCGGCAGCCCATACGATGAAGAAGAGTTGCAGGAACCCGGCGATCAAGACGCCCCAGGACGCTGCATAACCTGCATTTGTGAAGTGCCGCGAGAGGAGCAGCGTTCCGATCACGGCGAGGTTGAGGAAGATCGACCAGGCGGCGGCCGCCGCGAACTTCTCATGCGCGTTCAGCATCGCCGAAAGCTGCACGGCGACGACTGTCAGGATCAGGTAGGGAAACGTGATGCGCGAGAAATCGACCGCGAGCGCAACCTGCCCCGCATGCTGAGAAAATCCCGGCGCCATGACCGCCACGATTTGCGGCATGAAAACGAGAGCCGCGAGAAGCAGCGCAAGCTGCGCCGCCATCTGCCAGGAAAAAACCCGATCGGCGAAGCGAAAGGCCGCATCGTCGCCCTCGCGCGTGCGCAGCGCCGCATAGCGCGGAATGAACGCGACGTTGAAGGCGCCTTCGGCGAAGATGCCGCGAAAACTGTTGGGCAGGCGCAAAGCGACGAAATAGGCGTCGGATAACAGCCCGTCGCCCAGGATTGCCGCCATCACGATGTTCTGGATGAAGCCGGCGACGCGCGAAAGAAGCGTGAAGCCGCCGACCGAGAGAAGCCGCTTGAACATCTAGCGCTTCGCTTCCAGCACCAAGCGTTTCACGTAGGGCAGCATGCGGTCGGCGATGATCTTTACTCCGGCGGGATTGGGATGGATTCCGTCGGCCTGGTTGAGCTTCGGATCGGCGGCGACGCCATCCAGAATGAAGGGATAGAACAGCACATCGTACCGCTTGGCCAGCCGGGGATAGATTGCGTCGAATTGTGCGTCGTATTCCGGACCGAGATTGCGCGGCGCCTTCATGCCCGTCAGTAGGACGGCGACATGCGCGCTTTTGAGTCGCGTGAGAATCGCCGCGAGATTCCGTTCCGTTTCTGCCGGCGCCTGTCCGCGAAGCGCGTCGTTCGATCCCAATTCGATGATTGCGGCCTGCGGGCGGTCGGCCAACGACCAGTCGAGGCGCGCCAGTCCGCCGGCGCTGGTGTCGCCGGAGACGCCGGCGTTTATGAACTTCACATCGAGACCTGAAGCCTTGAGACGCGTTTCGAGCACCGCCGTGAGATCGAGTCCCGGCGGGACGCCCAACCCCTGAGTCAGGCTGGTGCCCAAGGCGAGAATCTTCACGGTCGCGGCATCCGCCGACGTCGCCGCCATGGCGAACGCGGCGATCATGCTAAGCATGCGCTTGAAGCGTGCGCCGTTCATCCCATATCGCCAGAGAGCTGCAGACCGAGTTACCGATGCACAATTCCGCAGTCGCCATCAATTTGGAAGACGTTACGCTTACACTGTCCAGCCTGGCCGGTCCTGTAAACATTCTGGCAGGCGTATCGCTGCGCGTCGCCGCGGGTGAAACCGTCGCACTTCTTGGGCCGTCGGGATCGGGGAAGTCGTCGCTTCTCATGGTCGCCGCCGGGCTCGAGGCCGTGACGTCGGGGCGAATTCAGATCGCTGGCACAGACATCACGTCGCTGGGCGAAGACGCGTTGGCGCGTTTCCGCCGAGGCCATGTCGGCATCGTCTTCCAGTCCTTCCATCTCATTCAGACGATGACGGCGCTGGAGAATGTCGCCGTGCCGCTCGAACTGGCGGGCATACGCGATGCGTTCGATCGCGCCGGCGCCGAACTCGAAGCCGTCGGTCTTAAGGCACGAATGGATCACTATCCCGGTCAGCTTTCCGGTGGCGAGCAGCAGCGCGTCGCGCTCGCCCGCGCGATCGCACCTCGTCCGGCCGTGCTCTTTGCCGATGAGCCGACCGGCAATCTGGATGGCCAGACCGGCGCCGACATTGCCGATCTTCTGTTCGCACTCCACGAGCGGACCAACGCGACATTGTTTCTCGTCACGCACGAAGAGAGTCTGGCGAAACGTTGCGGACGTATCGTGCGGTTGAACGATGGCCGCATCGTGGCGGATGATCGTTCCGCATGAGGCGGATTGCCCTCGCTCTTAAGCTCGCACGCCGCGAAATGCGCGGACGGCTCACGGGATTTCGCATTTTCTTTGCCTGTCTCGTTCTGGGGGTCGCCGCCATCTCCGGCGTGGAATCGCTTAGCGAGGCGTTCCTCACCGGGCTTGCCGAACAGGGCCGCACGCTCCTCGACGGCGACGTGGTGGTGCAGTTGGTTCATCGCACCACTACCAAAGCCGAGCATGATTTTCTCGCGCGCCACGGGCAGGTTTCCCGGACCGTCTCCCTTCGCGCAATGGCCTATGCCCTCAAGAACGGTACCGAAGCAGAGCGTCAATTGGTCGAACTCAAAGCCGTCGACCACGCCTATCCGTTCTTCGGATCCGTCGCGCTCGCTCCGACGACGCAGAGTCTCGCGCAAGCGCTTCGTTGCGACGCGCAAGTCTGCGGTGCCGTCGCCGAGCAAACGTTGCTGGACCGGCTGCATCTTGCGTCGGGCGGCCTGCTGAAAATTGGCACTCAGGTCTTTCGAGTCAGCGCCGCTTTACGGAGCGAACCGGACAGGATTTCGGCAGGGTTTAGTCTGGGTCCTCATGTCATTATCGGCGATGGAGCTCTGGCACGAACGGGTCTCGTCACGCTCGGGAGCCTGATCAACTACAACTACCACGTCGTGCTCGCCCCTAGCGAAACCATCGCCACATTCAAGAACCAGGCGAACGCGGCGTTTCCCGACGGCGGCTGGGAGATCCGCGACCGCAACGATGCCGCGCCGGGCATCAGACGGTTCGTCGAGCAGGTCACGAGTTTCCTGACGCTCGTCGGTCTCACTGCCTTGGCCGTTGGTGGCGTGGGCGCAGGCCAGGCGATCACGGCCTTTCTCGACCGCAAGAAGGAAGAGATCGCGACGCTCAAATCGCTCGGTGCCGATGGCGGTTTGATCTTCCTGGTCTACTTCATCCAAGTCATAGCGATCGCACTTGCCGCCGTCATCGCGGGCATAGCGATCGGCGCTCTGCTCCCATTTGCCGTGCAGTATTTCTATAGCGACAAGATTCCGGCTCCTGCTCACTTCGCGCTCTATTTTAGACCACTGCTGCTCGGCGCGGTGTTTGGACTGCTTTCAGCCGTTGCATTCTCCGTGCCGCCCCTTGCGCGCGCGCGTCTGATTGCGCCCGCCAGCCTGTTTCGCGATATCGTGGCACCTGCTGATGCACGCGGCGCCCTGCCCTACCTCGTTCTTGCGGCACTCGCCGCAATCCTGGTCGTCGCCCTTGCCCTCGTTCTTGCGCCATCGCCCGTGTTCGCCGTTGAATTTCTCGGCGGTACAGCGGCGGGATTGGCAGTGTTGCGCCTGATCGCAGAGGGATTTCGCTTTGGTCTGAA
>Ga0070713_100000011_pt1 | contig 146314 bp, 147 predicted proteins | sample LARL82metaG_FD_65465 | JGI IMG/M metagenome (GOLD analysis project Ga0070713, IMG submission 65465) | Corn, switchgrass and miscanthus rhizosphere microbial communities from Kellogg Biological Station, Michigan, USA - LAR L8-2 metaG | ecosystem: Host-associated > Plants > Roots > Rhizosphere... | reverse complement strand
AGGACGACCCTTCCATTGTCTTACTGCGGGGCGTGAAGCACCGCTCAGGCGTCGCACTTAAGCGGCGTTGACCTCGCAAAGGGCGAGGATCCAGGTCGCGGCTTTCGACGTCCGCAGGTAATGACAATGAGACACTGGATCACCTCCTTTCAGAATTTGTTGCGGCGAGAGCTATAGCCGGTTTCGCAAGCCGGCGTAAGTGGCGCCGATGCCACATCGGAAACGAAAAACTCGGCGCCAGATTAACGAAATTTCGCGGCAATCGCGGCGCCGGCGCCGAGGAGCGCGTCGTCGGAGGTGACCGTGACGAGATCGAAACCCCTCGCCAGCATGGCCTTGGCATCGTCGGCGTTGCGGCAATAGATGCCGGTCTTGATGGCGGCCGCTTTGGCGGCGGCCAGGATCTTGTCGATCGCTTCGGACACGACTGAGTCAGCGAGGCCGGTGCGCAAGTCGCGGCCGAGCGAGAGCGCGAGGTCGCTTGGGCCGACATAGATCATGTCGAGGCTCTTGACCGCCGCAATCTCGGCGACGTTCTTGAGCGCCAGCGCCGACTCCACCTGAACCACGGCGAGCACGGTTTCGTTGGCCTTGGCGAGGTAATCCGTTCCGCCATAGAGCACCGCGCGTCTCGGGCCGACGCTGCGATAGCCGAGCGGCACATAGCGGCAGGCGCCGACGAATCGCTCGCATTGTTCGCGCGTGTCGACGTTGGGACAGATGACGCCATAGGCGCCGGCATCCAGCGCGCGCATGACATCGCCAGGCTCGTTCCACGGCACGCGCACCAAAGGCACGGTCTGTGTCGTCGAGATGGCGGTCAGCATCGCGACCATCGAGGCGAAATCGATGTGACCGTGCTGCATGTCGACGGTCATGCTGTCCCAGCCCTGATGCGCGATGGTTTCGGCCGCCAGCATGCTCGGCAATCCAAGCCAGATATTCGTCGCCTGTTTCCCGTCGGCCCATATTTCTCTCAGGCGATTGCTGCGCATGTTGGCTCTCTGGATTGCGACTGTTCGACGACTCTATACCATCGGTTTGCGACGCGCACGTCCGCGCGGATAAGCTCGTTTACGTGGACAAGCTTTCGACCCAGTGCGTGATTGCGGGCGGCGGGCCGGCCGGGCTGATCTGCGGCTATCTTCTGGCGCGCGCCGGCGTGGACGTGATCGTGCTCGAAAAGCACAGGGACTTCCTGCGCGACTTTCGCGGCGACACAATCCATCCCTCGACGCTCGAACTGATCGGCGAGCTCGGCCTGCTCGAGACGTTTCTTGCGCGCCCGCACGACGAAGTGCGCGAAGTCACCGCCGAGATCGGCGACGAGCGCTTCGTCGCCGGCGATTTCACCCAGCTTCCTACCCGCTGCAAATTCATGGTGCAGATGCCGCAATGGGAGTTTCTCGATTTCATTGCCGCAGAGGCGAAGACGCTCCCGACCTTTCATCTCTTCATGGAGGCCGAAGTGGTCGAGCTTCTCGCCCGCGGAAGCCGCATCATGGGCGTGCGTGTCAAGACGCCGGACAGTGAAGGCGACATCACCGCCAATCTGGTGATCGGCGCCGATGGGCGCCATTCGACCGTGCGTGCGAGGGCCAGGTTGGCCGTCGAAAATATCGGCGCGCCGTTCGACGTGTTATGGATGCGACTTCCTGCAGAAGAGGGCGATCCACACCAGCCGGTGGCACGTCTCACCGCCGGCGGCTTGTTCATCATGCTCAACCGGCGGGACTATTGGCAGTGCGCCATGGTCATTCCCAAGGGCGGCTACGAGACGTTGCAGGCCGAAGGGCTTGACGCTTTTCATGCGCGGCTGCGCGCCTCGGCCGGTTTCGCCCGCGACCGCGTCTGCACGATCACGAGCTTCGACGACGTCAAGCTTTTAACCGTCATCATCGACCGGTTGAAGCACTGGTCGCGGCCGGGGCTCTTGTGCATCGGCGACGCGGCGCATGCCATGTCGCCGGTCGGTGGTGTGGGCATCAATCTCGCGATCCAGGATGCTGTTGCCGCCGCCAATATTCTTGCGCCAATTCTCAAGACGCATGTCCCCACGCCGAAGGAACTCGCGCGCGTGCAAAATCGGCGTGAATTTCCCACCAAACTCACGCAATGGGCGCAGGTGCAGATTCAGAACCGCTTGCTGGCGCCGACGATTCGCGCGCAACAAACGCCGAAACCGCCGTGGGTTCTTCGCCTGCTTAATCGCTGGCGCTGGCTGAGGCGCTGGCCGGCGCGCTTCGTCGGCATCGGGGTTCGGCCGGAGCATGTCAGCCCGGTCATTCTCAAGCGAGGCGGTAGCGCGCCCAGTTGACCCCCTCCAGGTCGGTGCCGAAATCCTCGGGGCCGGCCATGCGCGTCCAGCCGGTCCTTTCGTAGAAGGCGATGGCTTTGAAGTTCGGCGTGTCGAGTTTCAACGTCAGCGGCTTGCCGGTTTCCCTTCGCACATGCGCGACGAGGGCGCGCCCCACGCCGAGCCTTTGCGCATCGGGATCGACATAGAGGCAATGGACGAAATTGTCGGCGCGAAAGAGCGAGAGGATTCCGACGAGCGCGTCGCCCGCGAGCGCCATGAAGACGTCCTCTTCCTCGGCGAAGCGCTTGAAGTCGGCGGCCTGAAAATAGCCGGGCGGGCGCCAAGTGAAGGCCGCCGTACCCGAACGTTGGTAAAGCGCGGCTGCCTCCGCAATCTCCCACGCCGTCCGCGCGGTTCGTATCGTCAGCGTCAAGGATGTGCAGGGGGCGCGGGACATTGGACTCACATCTGCATCGTCCAGCCTTCGACCGCCATCGCCGATTGGCGAACGGCCTCGCTCAGCGTGGGATGAGCGTGGCTGGTGCGCGCGATGTCTTCGGACGACGCGCCGAATTCGATGGCGAGCGCGGCTTCGGCGATCATGTCGCCGGCATGCGCCGCCATGATGTGGACGCCGAGCACGCGGTCGGTCTTGGCGTCGGCGATGATCTTGGAAAAACCCTCCGTCTTCGCGATCGTCTTGGCGCGGGCATTGGCGGTGAAGGGAAACTTGCCGACCTTGTAGGCGATGCCTTGGGCCTTCAGCTCTTCCTCGGTCTTGCCGACGCTCGCCACTTCCGGCGCGGTATAAACCACGGCCGGAATGGCATCATAGTTCACGTGTCCAGCCTTGCCCGCGATGCGTTCGGCACAGGCGACCGCCTCGTCCTCCGCCTTGTGCGCCAGCATCGGGCCTTCGCGGCAATCGCCGATCGACCAGATGCCCGCGACGTTGGTGGCAAAGCGCGCGTCGGTGATGACGCGGCCGCGGCCATCGAGTGCGACGCCGACCTTCTCGAGACCGAGATTGTCGACGAAGGGCCGCCTCCCGATCGAGACCAGCATGACGTCGGTCTCGAGGGTTTGCTTCTCGCCACCGGCCGCAGGCTCGACTGTCACCAAGAGTGCGCCACCCTTTTTCTCCACGCCGACCACCTTGGTCGAGAGCTGGAACTTCATGCCTTGACGATTGAGGATGCGCTGGAACTGCTTGCTCACTTCGCCGTCGAGACCGGGCGTGATGCGGTCGAGGAATTCGACGACAGTGACCTCGCTGCCTAACCTCCTCCACACCGATCCAAGTTCGAGTCCGATGTAACCGCCGCCGACGACGAGCATGCGCTTGGGCACCGACGTCAGCGCGAGCCCGCCCGTGGAGGAGACGATCTGCTTCTCATCGATCCTGACGCCGGGAAGTTCGGCGACCTCGGAGCCTGTCGCGATGACGATATTCCTGGTCTCGAGTGTGCGGACACTGCCATCCTTGGTCTTGACCTCGACCTTTCCGGGCGCAGCGATGCGCGCCTCGCCGACGATGGCTTCGGCCTTGTTCTTCTTGAGCAGGAACTCGACGCCGCGCGTCAGCTCCGCCACGACCTTGTCCTTGTGCGCCAGCATCGCCGGGAGATCGAGACTGACGGATGCCTTGATGCCGAGCTTGGCGAAATCCTTGCCCGCTTCCTCGAACAATTCGCTGGTGTGCAAAAGCGCCTTGGAGGGAATGCAGCCGATATTGAGGCAAGTGCCGCCGAACGTGCCGCGCCGGTCGACGCAGGCAGCCTTCAGGCCGAGTTGGCCCAGCCGGATCGCCGCATTGTATCCGCCCGGTCCGCCGCCGATGACGACCGCGTCAAATGCCTCTGCCATGCTGGGTTCCTTAATTGCGCCAGTGGGGCCTTATGCGCCGGCGTTCACGGCGACACAATCGGCTGTGCCGGCGTGCAGCCAAAGGCGACCTTTCGGCGTTTCATTCAGTAAGATTTTGGGGCATTCTGGGATATTCCCAGACGACCCCGTCATTTTCGAAACCTCGGAGGTTTTCCATGCCCGCGACCGCCAGAGCCGCTGCAAATTCCAACATCGAAGACCGGCTGGCCACGCTGCGTTCCGATCTCGAGACCCTGCAAAAGGACATCAAGGGGCTGGCCGGCGAAGTCGGCGGCGTCGCGTCCAACCGGGCGAACGAAGCCTTGCGCTCGGCCGAGAAGCTGGCCCAGCGCGCCTATGACCTGGCCGAGGACACCGCCAACCAGGCGACGGCCTACGGCACCAAGGCGGCGGAAGACCTCGAAGCCTGGACCAACGAGAATGCGGAAACGCTGCGCGAGACCGTGCGCGAACAGCCGCTGACGTCGCTCGCCATCGCGGTCGGCGCCGGCGCCTTCCTTGCCATGTTGCTGCGCCGCTGATCATGGGGCAGTTGGGGGTTAAGGCTGCTGCGGCGGCCGTGCTCGCCTTGATCGGCCTGGCGCTGCTCTTTTTCGGCGTCGGCTTTCTGGCTTATGCCTTGGCGACGGCGCTGGCGCCTTCGTTGGGCGTAGCAGGCGGCGCCGCCCTCACCGGCGCCATCTTCGTGGTGCCGCCCTTCTTCTGGGCCGTCATCATCCTCTCGCTCCGCCGCACGAAACCGAAACCGATCGTCGTGCCCGGAAATCTTTGGATGGCGCTCTTCGCAGCCATCGCCAAGGAAACCCCCTGGGTCGCCATCGTCGGTGCGGGCCTTGTCGCTGCGGCGGAGATCTTCATCTCGCGGCGAAAAAAGTAGACGAGCCTAAGGCGTCCGTCCAAGCGGCGCGCCGTGAAATCCTGCGACGCGATAGATCACGTAATGCGCGATCGCGACGCCGCGGCGCAGGCGATCGACATGTGCGATCGGCGTCACCTGCGCAAAGTGCCCCGCGACAAAGTCATGCCGGTCGAGTCGCGTTTCCACGACATAGAGAAGCGGTTGCGCGAGCAGCGCGGCATCGGCACGCGGCGCATCGGGATAGCGCTGTTCCTCGTTGAGCTGGACGATTGTCGGGTGCGACGGCAGATAAAACGAAAGCCAGGCGGTGGAGGCATAGTCGGTCGTGAGAACGCTCTGGACTTGGTCTTGGGCCGCAAGCCGCTCGATATTTTTTGTTACGTCGGGCATGCCGACCGCCAGCAGGCGCGCTAACGGATCGCTCCGACCCAGGGGAACGACGCCGACCAGCGCCTGCGCATAGACGCCGACAAGAAGGATCGCCGCCACCGGGATCGCAAGCCGGCGCGAGGCGCGCCACACAGACTCCGTCCAACCGCTCCAATCGCTGCGCGCGAAGGCTTCGGCCGCCGCGACGGCAAGTGCGGGATAGAGAAAGCACGGCCAGTTTCCCTGGATACGATCATGCAGGGAGTGCACCAGAAAATAGACGGCGGACGGAAAGACGAGCGCCGCGAGCAGGAAGGTGGCACTGTCGCGTTCGCGGCTTGAGAACGCCATGCCGAGCGCAGCGAGCACGAAGATGAAGGGGCTTGCCAGCAGGAGCTGCGCGCCGAGGAATTCGAAGAGAAAGCGAAACGTCAGGTGGCCTGCCGTCACGCGGCTCAACTGGAACATGAACGTCACCCAATCGTGCGAGGCGTTCCACAACAGGTTCGGCAGGAAGAGCGCCAGCGCCAACAAGCCTCCGAGATACGGCCATGGCGACAGGAACCAGCGCCGCGCCTTGGGCGAGAAGATGAGCCACGCCAGCACGCCGGCGCCTAAGAAAAGTCCGGTGTACTTGGAGAGTAGCGAGAGCCCGCCCGCGACGCCGACGCCCAGCCACCAGCGGTCATTGTCGCTCTGCCAGAGCCTGGCGACCGCATAGAGGAACGCGGCAGCGGCGGCGACCGCCGGCGCGTCGGGCGTCGCGGCCAGCGTTTCGACCGAGATCATCAAAGTGAGATTGAAGAAGAGTGAGGCGCGCGCGCCCGCCACGTCGTCGCCGAGAAGAATGGCGGCGCTCCGCCACACCAACGCGCTCGCCATCAGCGAAAGAAGAAACGGCACGAAGCGCAAACCGAGCGGCGTGTCACCGAAAAGAAGCGTACCCGAGCGAATGACGAAGGCAATCGCCGGCGGATGATCGAAATACCCGGCCGCCAGATGTCGCGACCAGAGCCAGTAATAGGCTTCGTCGGCCGAGAGCGGCAAAAGCGCAGCCGCGGCAAGCCGCAACAGCGACAAGGCGACAATGGCGAGGAGACAAAGCTGCGCCGGCCTCGGCAGGCTCATCGCGTGCGCCACACGAAGAGGCTTGAGAGCGCATAGTTCCACAAGGCTCCCATGATGGCGCCGGCGGCGCCCGCCACCCACCACACCGAACGTTCGGAATAAAGCCAATTGGCGAGGCCGACATTGGTCAGCGCACCGACCGAACCGATGGCGCAGAAGCCGAGGAAGCCGCCGAACATGGCAAGGCCCTTGAGGCGGCGGTCGCGGTAGGTGAGCTCGTTGTTGAGGAAGAAGTTGCTGGTCATGGCGACGAAAGTCGCGATGCTCTGGGCGATTGCGAAGTTCGGCGCACTCAACAGCGCGAGTTTGAGCACGACGAGATGCACCGCAAGACCAGTGGCGCCGACGAGGGCGAAAAAGATGAAGCGCGGATCGACCAGATCGCCCGTCAGCTTGGCCAGCAGCAAACCGAGGAATTCAAGACCGATCTGCACGTTGAACTTGCTCTCGCCCTGCTCGCGCTTGCCGAAGACATAGGATTGTTCCGCGACGCGCAGACTTGGGCCGGCCGTCGCGACAATATCCAACAGGATCTTGAAGCCGACCGGCGAGAGTTTCGGCGCCACGGCATCGAAGCGCTCGCGCCGCATCATGAAGAAGCCGCTCATCGGATCCGAGAGCGGAACCGAGAGCACGTTACGGGTGAGCACGGTTGCGAACCTGCTGATCGTGCCGCGCGACTTGTCGAGGGAGGCGGCACTGCCGCCCTCTATGTGACGGCTGGCGGCGACGAGATCGGCTTTGCCGGCGCGCAAGGTCTCGAGCATCGCGGTCAGGACGCGCTCGTCATGCTGCAAGTCGGCGTCCATCACCGCGACAAAGGGCGCGCTCGAAGACAGCATGCCCTCGATGCAGGCGCCGGCGAGACCGCGCCGGCCGACGCGCTTCAGGCAGCGCACCCGCAGATCGGTCGCCGCGATGCGCTTGGCGGCCTCGGCCGTTCCGTCGGGCGAATTGTCGTCGACGAAAATGGCTTCCCATTCGATGCCGGCAAGCGCGGAGTCGAGTCGACGGATGAGCTCGGCGACATTGTCCTTCTCCTTGTAGGTCGGAAGGACGATCGACAACTCCGTGCGATGCGCGGCTTCGCTCGACGGGCGCGGCTGATCAACGGCGGTGGACACGCAAAGCTCCTTGCCCTGTCTTGGTGGCCCCGGCGTAAAGCCGCGTCAAGGTCGCCTTTGCCCGGGCCGATAGTCCGATTCGATGTGTCCCTTGAGCTCGTCTTCGGTGAACCAGACCGGCTTCAGGCGCATGGCGACGAAGAGCGGCGATTGATCGGCATAGTGCGGCGAGTTCTCATCGAGTGTGGCCGAGCCGAACTGGTGGATGCTTTGCGACGAGAGTTGGCCGTTCTTGTCCCAAGTCACGAACATGATGAGCGTGTCGCCATCGACGGCGGTCAGCGTGCCGTCGTCCTGCTGGCGGCCATAGACGGCGCGATAGACATCCGGTCCACCGTCGATCGGAACGTCGATCTTGCCGCGCCGAAAGCGATTGACCGCGCCCCATTCGGGATCGAGCCGCCCAAAATGCGCCTTCAGGATCGCCATCGCGTCCTTGAGCGCATCGATCGGTTTCTCCTTCCACGGTCCGCCGGACTCTTCCGGTGCGGCGCGCACGCCCATCAGCACCGCGAGAGCGGTACCGCGATTGTGGATATCGGTCCCACGATTCCAGGCCTTGAGAATCTGCTGCGCCTTCCGTAAGTCCGCGTCACCCTTGGCACCGACGGCGAGAATTTCGCCGATCATGCGAACGATGTTCGAGTGGATGCTGTAGCTCAAATCGAATTTGTAGTCGTGAAATTCCTGTGCGGTGATCGACGTGTCGGCACCGAAGGTTTCGAGTGCGCGCCAGGCGCGATTGGTCCTGTCGGTCTGGATGCCGAGCGTCGGCGAGAAATCGGACGGCTTCAGATCGTCCTCAGGCGCCGTAGCCTGGAACGGCGTGTTGTTGGAGTTGAAGACGAAACCGGACTTCGGATTCCACAGCTGCGGAATTTTGTCGAACGGCAGATAGGCATGCCAGATCAGATCGGAACGATCGCCCGGGATGAAGCCCTTCCAGTTGATGCCTTCGCGACGCACCGGGAACTGGCCGTTATAAACGTAACCGATGTTCCCCTTCTCGTCGGCATAGATGTAGTTGATGCTGGGCAATGCCTGAATCCGCATCGCCGCCTTCCATTCGTCGAGATCGCGGGCCTTGTTGAGACGCATATATTGCAAAAGCTGGCGCACCTCGTTCATGCCGGCATAGCGGATGGCGAAGACGCCATGGTCGGTCTTGAACACCGGCCCCTGCGCCGAAGAGAGCACGTCGCGATGGAAGGTCCAGAACAGCGGGCCGGACAGCTTGACGCGGATGGCCGCGTCGCTCTTCTCGAAATCGCGCCACTTGCCGTCGAGCCGGTATTGATTGTCGTTCGCCGGATTGATGGTGAGACGATAGATGTCGACGAGGTCGGGCTCGTTGACGGTGTTCGCCCAGCCGAGATGCGCGTTATGACCGTGCAGCATGACGGGCGAGCCCGGAAAGACGCCGCCCGCGACGTGCCAGCCCTCACCCGACTGCAGCACGACTTCGTACCACGAGACCGCTCCCGCATAGGGCTGGTGCGAATTGACCAGGAGCCGCGTTGCGCCATCGGCGGAACGGGAGGGGCCAACGGCGAGACCATTCGAGCCAATCTCGGGCAACGGCTTTCCGCCGGTGTCGGTGTTCAATTTGCGCAGCTTGGAGTCGAGACCGTAGAAGAACGGCGTCTTGAACACGAACCCCGCGACGACGTCCTTGCCGGTGAGCGGGAGCAACCCTGGCTTCACCTGTTCCGGATGCAGCGCCGCATAGTAGTTGACGCCATCCGCGTATGCTTCCGCGACTTTGCGCGCAGCGAGTGGCAAATCCCGCTCATAGCGCGCATTGACCGTCTCCCAAACGCGAAAGAGATGGACGAGATAGTCGGACGGCGCGGCCTCTGCGCCTTGATCGGCTGCAAGCTGGCCGCGCGTCGCGAGCGCGACCTCTTGGAGGGTGGCAAAATCGTCTTCGCATTGCGCGAAGCCGAGACCGAAGGCCGTGTCGGCGTCGGTCTTGCCGAGAATGTGGGGCACGCCCCACGTGTCACGGCGAATGCGGACGTCATATTGCGCCGCCTTGGCGATCAGCGGCGCCGGATCGGGAGCAGGCGGCTGCGCCATGCGATCTGTCGCGATGACGACGGCGAGCGCCAGGACGATGATGGCCAACAACGCTGCGGCAATTTTCAGGAAACGCATGCTCCCCCCGGAATTTGCGGGCGCACGCTAGCGGCATCGCGCGCCAGCGTCGAGATGCAGGCGAGCGATGCGTGTATAGTCGACGCAATATCGGCAAGAGCCGCGGGGGCGGAATTCCATGAAATGGCTGTTGAGCGCGTTGGGCGTTTTTCTGATCGTCGCTGGATCGACACTCGCTTCACGCATCCAGACGGCCGACGGCGTTCGCATCGAAGATATCCGTTTTGCCGGCACGGGTGGGACAGAGATGAGCGCGCTCCTCTACGTTCCGGCCAACGCCACCGATAAATCGCCCGCATCAGGCGTGCTCGCGGTGCATGGACTGGTCAATTCGCGCGAAATGCAGGACGGCTTCGCGATCGAATTCGCGCGGCGCGGCTATGTCGTCCTCGCGCTCGATCAAACCGGACATGGCTATAGCGCACCGCCCGCTTTCGCGAATCAATGGGGCGGGCCGGACGGCCTGAAATATCTGCGCAGCCTGTCCTTCGTCGACAAGAACAATATCGGTCTGGAAGGTCACAGCCTTGGAGGCGCGGCCGTGCTGTCGGCAGCGCTGGCCTATCCGCACGGATACCGCTCGCTGATCCTCATCGGTTCGACGACCGCGCCGCCGGCCGCCGGCAGCGCCAGCTTCCCGCACAACGCCGCTTACATTCTCGGCCGTTATGACGAATTCACACCGCTGATGTGGGGCTCGATGCAGTTCGCCAAACCCTCGCCGGCGGCGGACACACTTCTCGCCAAGGACGTGACGACGACGCCGAAATTGAAGCTCGACTTCGGAATCAAGAGCGACGTCGCTGTCGGAACGCTCTATGGCGCCGTCGAAGACGGCACGGCGCGGCAGCTTTACCTTCCGGCCGTCACCCATCCCGGAGAACACATATCGACCGAGACCATCGGCGATGCCGCGGACTGGTTCGCCAGGACGCTCAAGGGCGGAACGCCTCGTCCTGCGAGCGATCAGATCTGGTATTGGAAGGAGCTCGGCACCTTGCTCGGATTTGCCGGCTTCGTCTCCCTATTGCTTGGTGCGTTCGATCTCTTGCTCGGACTTTCCTTCTTCAAAAGCCTGGTTCATCCGCCCGAGCCGGTGCGAGAAACCCACGACCGCCAATGGTGGGCGGCGCTCGTTCTCGGCGGTCTTATTCCGGGCGTCGCCTTCCTGCCGCTCATGATCCTTGGCGGATATCTTTTGCCGGCTTCGCCGGTCTTTGCGCAGACCTTCACCAATCAGGTCATGACCTGGGCGCTGGGCACCCTCCTCTTGTCTTTTGCCGCGCTCTATTTCTTCCGCAAGAAACAGGCGGCTTTCAGCACGTCATGGCTGCCGTCGCTCGCGATCGGGCTGGCGACGATGGGTATCGGGTACATCTCGCTGCTGCTTGTCGACGCGTTCTTCCAAGTCGATTTCCGCTTCTGGGTCGTGGCGTTGAAGCTGATGAGCCCATGGCAGTTCAAGAGCTTCCTCTTCTATCTCATTCCGTTCGGTCTCTACTTCTTCTTCACGCTGCGGGGCCTGCAGTCGGACCTTGCCGTGAGGCGACAAGGCTGGTTCGTGCATTACAGCGCCACGAAGATCGCGATGTGCGGTGGTGTCGCGCTGCTACTGATCGCCGAGTATCTGCCGATGGCGACGAGTGATCATCTCCTGATCCGCGCCGATCCGCTGCATGCCATCATGGCGTTCCAGTTCGTGCCGATCCTCGCCATCGTGGCGCTGATCAGCACGTTCACCTACAGGCGCACCAATTCTTATGCGCCGGGCGCGGTGATCTCGACCCTCTTCGTCACCTGGTACGTGGTGGCGGGAACAGCGACGATGATCGCCTAGACCCTCCGCTGGTTCTACGATGACCAAGAGTGGATGGATCACTAAAACTTCATGCGCCCCAGCCTGATCCGCCGGGTTCGCCCACCCGTACCAGTGCCGAACCGCTGGAAGGGCACATGGCAAAGATCGCGATCATCGGCACGGGCATTTCCGGCCTCGGCGCCGCCTACCTGCTGAACCGAAAACACGACATTACCGTGTATGAAAAGTCGCCCCGCATCGGCGGCCACACGCGCACGCTGACGGTCGATTATGACGGCACGAAAGTCGCGGTCGATACCGGCTTCATCGTCTTCAACGAAGCGAATTATCCCGAACTGACGGCGATGTTCCGGCACCTGAACGTACCGGTGCAAAAGAGCGATATGACCTTTGCCGCTTCGATCCGCGAAGGCTGGCTCGAATGGGGAGCCCACAACACCAATGCGATCTTCGGTCAAAGGCGCAATCTCCTGCGTCCGAAGTTCGGCCTTCTGATCCGCGACGTGCTGCGCTTCAACAGCGAAGCGCAGCAGATCGTCGAGACCCATCCGGAATTGACGGTTGACGGACTGATCGCGCGTCTTGGTCTTGGCGACTGGTTTCGCCGCTTCTATCTGCTGCCGATGAGCAGCGCGATCTGGAGCTGTCCGCCCTGCGAGATGATGCGCTTTCCGGCGCACACGCTGGTCCGCTTCATGGCGAACCATCATCTCTTGAGCGCCAGCGGCCAACACCAGTGGTACACTGTCCAAGGCGGCGCACAGAGCTATGTCGAGCGCCTGACGCGATCGTTTGCGGGAAGAATTCGCACCGGTTGCGCCGCGGTCGAAGTGACACGCGATAAGGGCTGCGTCAGCGTGCGCGATGGTTCGGGTGCGTGTGAAACCTACGACCATGTCATCTTCGCCAGTCACGGCGACGAGACGTTGCGCCTGCTGGCCGACGCAAGCACCGAGGAGCGTGCGGCGCTCGAATCGTTTCGCTATCAGAAGAACATCGCCGTTCTGCACCGCGACACGAGCGTGATGCCCAAGAGCCGGCGCTGCTGGTCAAGCTGGGTCTACGCGTCGGATGGCGACGTCCAGAAACCGGAACTATCCGTCACCTATTGGATGAACTCGCTGCAGAATATTCCCCACACCAGGCCGCTTTTCGTGACGCTCAATCCCAAGGCGCCGCTTCGGAGCGAACTGGTCTTCGACCGTCACGAATTCGAGCATCCCTTGTTCGATCATGCCGCCATCGCCGCGCAGCCGCGCGTCCAGGCGCTGCAGGGCGCTCGCAACAGCTGGTTCTGCGGCGCCTATCTTCGCCATGGCTTTCACGAGGACGGCCTTGCCAGCGCCGTGCATGTGGCGCGCCTTTTGGGAGCCGAGACGCCCTGGCGCGCGGCGTCGCCGCCCGCCCTCGCCAAACCGGCACCTGCGCGCCACGGCGCCGAGGCGCTTCTGGGACCCACCCTCGCAGGCGCGGAAAACGCCTGAAATCCCCTCGGCGTTTGGTTCCGGCGCGCTATAATGCCTCGGTCTGTGGCGAGGGGTCGGCACGGCCACTTGCCTTCATGAGGACAGGGTGATGAGTCTGATTCCAGCCTCGCTGATCGAGAAGCGTTGGCACGAGGCCGTATCAAATCTGAAGTTCGGCACGCTGGATTTCACCACGCCGAGCGGTGACACGGTGACCGTCAAGGCCGCGCAGCCTGGACCGCGCGCCAGTTTCAAAATCGCGGACTGGGACGTTTTGCGCCAGACGCTCGCGCGCGGCGACATCGGGCTTGGCGAGGCCTATATCGACGGCAGCTGGGACACCGATGACATCGAAACACTGGTCGCGCTGTTCCTCATGAACATGGACGGCTTCGACCGGTTCGCCAACGGCAGCTTGCTGCAGCGTATCGGCTTTGTGATTCACAACGCCCTCCTTCGTCGCAACACAGTGCGCGGTGCGTCGCGCAACATCAAAGACCACTATGATGTCGGCAACAATTTCTACGCGCTGTGGCTCGATCGCAGCATGACCTATTCGTCGGCGCTGTACCGCGATCCGAAAGCCAATCTGGAGGAAGCACAACAAACCAAGTACGAACGGATCCTGAGCAAGCTTCCCGGCCACAAATCCTCCATCCTCGAAATCGGCTGCGGCTGGGGCGGGTTTGCCGAGCGCGCCATCCAGGATGCACACAGCGTCACCGGCTTGACGATCTCGCCCTCACAGCACCGCTATGCCACCGAACGGCTCTCGGGCAAGGAGGTGGACGTGCGGCTGGAAGACTACCGCAAGGTGCGGGGCACCTTCGACAACATCGTCTCGATTGAGATGTTCGAGGCTGTCGGCGAACACTACTGGCCGGCCTATTTCCAAACCGTCGCCGAGCGTCTGAAACGCGGCGGGCGCGCCTTGATTCAGACGATCACGATTCAGGACGAACTGTTCGCATCCTATCGTCTGCAGAGCGACTTCATACGGCACTATGTGTTCCCCGGCGGCATGCTGCCGTCACTGGCGCGCTTCACGGAAGAAGCAGAGAAGGCGGGACTGAAGGTGGCGAGCACGTTCTCGTTCGGCGACGACTATGTTCAGACGCTCCGCGCCTGGTCAGCTGCGATGCGGGCGCGCAAGAACGATATCCTGGCGCTTGGCCATGATCAGAGATTCTTCCGCAACTGGCAGTTCTATCTCGGGATCTGCGCGGCCGCGTTTCGCGTCGGCCGTACCGACGTCGTGCAGGTCGAGCTGGCACATTCCTGAGTTCAGGCGCTCACCGCATCCGAAGCCGGTCCCATCGACGAGCGCGCGATGCGGCGCATCCAAGGCAGAACAAACAGCGAGAACGTAAAGAGCGCGCCGATCAACAGCCACGCCTCGTTGAAGGACTGCACCAGGGCGGCTTTGCGAACCAGGGGTTCGGCGAAGGCGCGCATGGTCTCGTTCACCGGGCCCATGTCGTGGCCGTGGAAGAATTCCGCCGGCAATCCGACGATGCGCGCCGCGTCCGCGTCGCCCGCTTGGAGCCGCCTGCCGAGTGCTTCGGCGTGAACGGGCGTACGCTGCGTCAAAATCGTGTCGACCAGCGCAATGCCGATGGCGCCGCCCAGATTGCGCATCAGGTTGAAGAGCGCGCTGCCGTCTGCCACGGCGCCCGGCGATAGCGTGTCGAGCGCCAGACGCGTCGCCGGCAGGATGCACAGCATCACGCTGGCGCCGCGCAGAACCTGCGGCCAGAACAAGCCGTCGAAATCGGTCGTCACCGATTCAAAGCCGTTGGCCAGCAGTCCGGCCGCGAACAAGCCGTAGCCGATGCCGGTCAGGAGACGCGGATTGGTGCGGGTTTCGAGCCAGGCCGCAAGCGGGGCGATCAGCAACTGACTGGCGCCGGAGACGATCATGATCTTGCCGATTTCCAGCGGCGAGTGATCGCGGATCAGCCCGAGGAAGATCGAGAGCAGATAGACCGAGCCATAGAGTCCTAGACCGAGGACGAAGCTGAGAACGCAGCCCAGCGTAAACGTCAGTTCCCGAAAACGGCTGAGATCGACGAAGGGATGGGGCTTGGTGAGGCTGCGCCAGATGGCGGCGGTGCCGGTGACCACGCAGATGCCGATGCTGGCGTAGACGAAGAGCCCTTCCCAATCGTGCTTCGGCGCTTCCTTCAGAACCAGTTCGAGCGTGGCGAGGAACACCGCGGCGAGACCGACGGCGCGATAGTCGATGCGGCGAAACTCCGCAAGTTCGGGCTCGCCGACGCGGACGAAGAGCGCGACCAAAACCGTGACGATGGCGCCCGGGGCGAGGTTGATGAGGAATATGGCGTGCCAGGTGTAATGCTCGGTCAGATAGCCGCCGATCGCCGGGCCGACCGTCGGCGCCAGCACGGCGAGCGTTCCGGCGAGGGCAGTCGCAGGCACGCGGTGCTTTTCCGGCATCATCGAAAAAACCGAGGTGAACACGCCAGGTATGAGCATGCCGCCGCAAAAACCCTGGATCACACGGATGGCGATCAGGATCGGAAGCGTTTCGCTCATGGCGCACACGAGGCTCGCAATCGTGAACCCGAATGTCGCGGCGGCAAACATCCAGCGCAACGAAATTGCACGCGTCAGCCAGCCTGTCAGCGGGATCGCGATGACTTCGGCCATGAGATACGAGGTCTGAATCCAGCTCAGCTGGTCGGCGGTGACGTGAAAATATTGTTGAATGGTCGTGAAGGAACTGGCGACGATCTGGATGTCCAGCACCGCCATCGCCATCCCGACGCACATGGCCGTGAAGCCGATCCAGATGCGGACGGTCTTGGACATTGACGGAAAAACCTAGATGGACAGGTTGCTGGACTGAGTGTGCAGACTTTGCACTGCCGGGTCCATGATTTGATGCCACAAGGGTGGGATCAGCGCCAGAAGCATGCTGGCGGCGTAGCCCAACGGCAACTCGCTTGCCTGATCGTCATGCTCGAGCGTTTGGTATTGCGCCGTGGGTCTGGCGTGGTGCCGCGAATGGTGACCCATGTTGAAGATGAGCGCGTTGGCCAAGCCGTTGCTCGAGTTCCAGCTGTGTGCCGCGCCGAACGGTTCATAGCCGGAAGTGCCGCTATCCCGCTTCAATCCGTAGTGCGCGACGTAGTTGAACGTCTCCAGCACGATGATGCCGACAAAGCTCTGTGCCGCGAACAGGAAGACACCGTTTGCCCCGATGACCAGAAAGATCGCGAGATAGATCGAGGCCATCACGAGAACATCGCTCAGCAGACAGTGCCGAAAGAGCGATTTTCCCGTTGCGCTCAGGCGCAGCCGTTCGATGCGCCAGGCATCAAGCACCTGGCCTGTGATCGAACGAACCAAGAAGCGATAGACATTCTCGCCCAGCCTCGCCGAAGCCGGATCTTGCTCAGTTGCGGCTGCGCGGTGATGGCCGAAGACATGCGCGATACGGAAATGGCGATAGCTCATCCCGCTCAGCATAGCGATGCCGAACAGCTGGCTCACCGGTTCTTGATTGTGCACCAATTCATGTGCCGCAAGTACGCCGAAGACCCCCGTCGTGACGCCGACGGCGAGCGCGAGTGCGGCAAAGCCCGTTCCGCCCGCATCCGCCTGCGTCGCCGACCAAACGATGACGCCGAGTTGTACCGGCACATAGGCGAAAGGGATGAGGCGAAAGGCCGGCGACGCGCCGGGCGAATGCAGCACGCGTTTTCCCGGTGCCAGCCACTCTGCAGCAATGAGCAGCAACAGCAGAAGCGCAATCGTCAGCAAAGGCGCGACCGGCCCGATCGCGTAATAGAAAAGCGGGATCGACAGAACGAGCAGAAACGGTCCGACAAAGCGAAACGGTCCAAACGCCATCGCACTATCCCAAACTTGGCATTCCAACGGCGCGGCGAACCGAAAGCGCCGCGTCTTCCTGACGGATGCGCCAGAACAGCAGCGCGGCATTGAGAACGCTGAACACCAGGCACACGCCGACTTCGCCGAACACGAGCGGCAGGACCGCGATCTCTCCCGCCACGATCAGGTAATTTGGATGACGCACAAAGCGATAGGGACCCGAGCGAATGAGCGGCGCGCCGTCGAGCGTGATGATGCGCGTTGTCCAGTAGGGTCCAAGGGTGGCGATCACCCAGATGCGTCCGGCTTGCAACATGAGGAAGAGCGCCAGCAGCAACCAATGGATCGACGCTTCTGCCGGGAGCATGAACACGATCGCCACCAGCCAGAGCGCATGCAGCGCCACGATGAAGGGATAGTGTGCGCGTCCGACTTCGATCGCGCCGCGCCTCAAGAGCGCGCGCGTATTGCGTTCCGCATAGACGAGCTCGACCAGGCGCTGCACGACGACCAGCGCGAGAATGACCGTGATCGCAATCGTCATGCGCCGCCGATCATGAGAAAGACGGCCGAGAAACCGGGGCCGAGCGCCGTCATCAGGTTGCGTGCCGATGGATCGCGCCAGTTCATGCGCTCGAGCACGAAGAGCACCGTTGCCGCCGACATGTTGCCGTAGTCGCGCAAGACGCCGCGACTGTCGCCCAACGCGCCATGCGCGATGCCGAAAGCATCTTCGAGCGCATCCAAGACTTTCGCGCCGCCGGGATGACAGGCGAAGCCGTCGATATCCTTCAGCTTGAGATCGTTCTTCTGCAAATAGCTGTGCAGGATGGATTTGAAATCATTGGCGACGAGCGCAGGAATACTCTGAGAGAAGCGGGCCTTCAGTCCGTCTTCCTCGATTTCCCAGCCCATGATGTCGAGCGAGTTGGGCCAGGTGTACTCGCCTGCCGGACCAACCTTCGGACCAGCACCTTTCGTCGACACGATCGCGCCTGCCGCACCGTCGCCAAAAAGCGCGGTTGCGACGATGTTGCTCTTGGAGATGTCGTTCTTGCGAAAGGTCAACGCGCACAGCTCTACGACGAGAAACAAGACTCGACTACCGGGATCTGCTCTCGCGAGGTCGGCGGCGCGCGTCAGACCGACCACGCCGCCGGCGCAGCCGAGCCCGAAGATCGGCAGGCGGCGGATATCGCGGCGCAGGCCAAGCCGTTCGACCACCAGCGCATCGAGGCTCGGAGTCGAGATGCCGGTCGTCGATGAGACGACGATGGCATCGAGGTCCTCGCGTTTCAGCTTCGCCTGATCGAGCAGCTCATCCGTCAGCCGCACGAGTAACGCTACGGCGTTTTCGACATAGAGATTCGTCCGGTCGATCCAGCCATGCGATTCGCCATACCACTCGATCGGCACGCAGGAATAACGCCGCTCGATACCCGTATTTTCGAAAACCGGCAGCAGGCGCGTGATGTCGCGCTGGTTCTGGAACAATTCGGCGGCCCGCACGGAAACGTCGGTTTGATCAAGCGTATAAGGTGGGACAGCACTCTTGAGGGCCAACAGGCGGGTCGTCATTCACGCTCCTGCGATCAGGCGTGGGGGCCCATCCGGAGCAAAGTATATACCTCGCCCGCACAAAGACCATTGGGACGAGGTGTACATCGTATTCAACAAGTCGCGAACGCTGGTGATTCGGCTCGCGGATTATTGAGTGCAGGCGCGCTGGCGCGCCTTGAACTCGGCCAGCGGCTTGATTTGCTCGGGGCGCAATTCGTCGGTCGCCGCGAGATAGTCCACCACGTCGTCGCCGAGCAGGACGGACGGACATTGGCCTTCATAGTTGCCGAGATTGGGCCGGTGCAGCTGATACCCGACGAGTGCCGCCAACTCGGGCGTAAAATGCCGCGCGATCTCGGGCGGGTAGACGAGGAATTGGTTTTCGTACGGTTTCAACCAGCCAAGGCTGTAGCTGATGATCATGCCGGCGCGCGGTTTTGTCGTGCGATTGGCACCGGCGCCGTGCAAGGTCGAGCCGAGAAAGAGCAGAGCCGAACCCGGGTCCATTTCCGCCGAAATCGCAAGCGCGCGGTCGATGCGCCGTTCCGACTGGCAACGATGGCTCTTCGGCCACACCACGGTTGCGCCGTTCTCCGCGCGATAGGGCGTGAACGGCCACATGACGTTGATCAGATACTCGATCTCGCCCTGAGCGCCGCGCCACATGTCCTGGTCGCGGTGCGGAATCTGTTCGCCTTCGCCAGGCCAGATTTCGAGCGCCTGAGTCAGATTGAGCTGGAAGCGGTCGCAGTGCGGGCCAAGGATTTTCCGCGTGATGTCCAGAATGATCGGGTGTTGGACGAAGGCGGCGGCATGGCTGGAACGCTTCAGGAGCCCGCCGAAACGCTTGGTATGCGTCCCGTAGAAATCCCCCTTGCAGAACGGAGTCTTCTGAAAGCGCAGGCGGAGATCGTCGTGCAGCGCGCCGACCAGCGCGCGGGGCACGAGATCTGGAATAATGCAATAACCATTGGCCAACAGCTCCTGGGCCCAGTCGTGAGCCTGAGGTTCGACCTGTGACCGGCGAAGGACTGAACCGCGCATGACCTTGCCTCACGCGGCTTGTGCGAAAGCATCAAGCTGAAGCACCGGCGTTCGCGACCCGAGCTTCTCACGGAAAAGCTGCAGCGTCGCCGGCGTGATGCTGATCGACAGCGCACCGACCAAGTCGGGACCGACCTGCTTTGGCTCACCTAGCATGTCGCATTCCCAGCCGACCGAGAGCAGATGCGTCAGATACTGCACGTGCGTGACGCAGGTGTATTTGTTGATACCGTAGAGGAGCCCGAACTCGCAGAGCGCTGTGGCCAGTCTTCGACGGATCAATTTCGGCTCAATGTCCTTCGCCGGCGCGGTGCAGAGTCGCGTGATCTCATAGATGTCGTCACCGACCGGAACACCCTTGTCGCACAGGAACGGAAACACCTCGCCCAGAAGGTGTGGACCCGTCGACGGCAAGAGGCGCACCGACCCCAAATGGCGATGAGACTCCGGCGCGAGCGCGACAAGATAGATCGCCTCGTCGGTGTCGAACTGGTCGATCTCAAACTGCCCGTCGACGACCGGCACGTCCCACTTTAGGGCATCGACGAAGATTTTCTTGCGATCGCGGTGCATCGCCTCGAGCGGCGCGCGGAACTTCGCGCGGTTATGGACGGTGATGAGGTTGACCATCAGGGACACTCCGGGATTTCGGTCCGGTAGCGTCGCAGCCGCGCGCGCGAAGCAAAATTCCCCTGATTGGGGGAGTGTGACCTAGTTAATCAGGTCGGCGAAGGTGATCTGGCTGTCGAACAGGGCCCGCACGATCAGTTGCTGGCGGGTTGCGACATGGTAACGGCGTTTGGCCTCTTCCATGTGCTGGTGAACGGTCTGCCCGCTGATTCCAAGCAGTTGGCCGACGTCGCGATCGCTCTTTCCGCGCCCGGCAAGGATGACGCAGTCCAATTGCCTGGGCGACAGGCGCTGTTGCGCTTCCTCGATCGCCGGCTTTACAGCGGCATGCATCTCGATCAACCGGCGCGCGGCCTGGAAGGCAAAACAGCCGAGATATTGCGCCACCGGCAGTGACGCCAGCGGAATGTCGCGGCCTGTACGCATGCAAAATGAGCATGAGCCGGAAAATTCGCCGGGAATATTGACCGGTACGGTGACGCCATCGCCCATACCGGCCAAATGCGCATTGTTGAGGATCTCTTCCTGCCGCTGCGTGAGGGACAGGAGCCTTGGGACATCCGTCCAGAGGAACGGCGTTACCGACTTTTGCGAAACGGCGAGGATGGGATCGTCGGAATAATAATGCTGCGAGAGGCTTTGGTCTTTCCATGCCTGTGGATAGTGGACCAGACGCACATAGTCTTGCGAGCGGCGCGACAAATCCACATGGTGCAGCAGGGCGAAATAGTCGAAGCCGAGCGATTTCACGGTATCTTCCAAGAGCCCGCGAAGGCTCGACATGTCAGCGACGCGATTGGCTTCCCCCACGAATTGCTGAACGTCGTCGAACCTACTCATGTACGCCTCCGACCGACCCATGCGTCGCGACGACGAATACTGTCGCGGCACACCCTAACGCGAGCCTCGCCACCACCTAGGCTACTCTGATGCAGGCGACGCACAACCTTTATTATACGCTAGTCTTTACCTGTTCTTCCACTGAGCTTGGATCGCTTCGCCCGCCCGACGGGGTGAATTTATACAATATAATCACCATCGTACCTTCGCCGCTACGGAATCAGGAGGACCCGTCCGACAGCCTTGCGACTCTCGATATAGGCGTGCGCCGCCGCGGCTTCCGAAAGCGGGAACGTACGGTCGACAAGGACCTTGAGCTTACCCTCGGCCACCTCGTCGACCAGCGTCTGGATCATGTTGTGAACCCGATCCGTGGCAATCTCGGCACCGAGGAAAACACCCGACAGGCTGCGATTTCCCCCCATCAGCGAACCGACGTCGACGCGCATCGGCTCGCGCCCCGCGGCGCCGACCATGGAGACGCGGCCGCGATAACCAAGCGAGAGGATGCTCCCCTGCAAAGTCGTGCCGCCGACGGAATCGACGACGAGATTGACGCCCTTGTTGTCGGTGAGCTTCATCACCGTCTTCACGAGATCGTCTTTCTTGTAATTGATGCCGTTGTCGAGACCGAGCGGTTTTAGGCGTTCGAGCCTCTCATCGCTCGAGGCCGTGGCAAGAACGCGCGCGCCGGCGCGCTTGGCGAGCTGGATGGCCGCGACGCCCACGCCGCTGGCGCCGGCTTGCACGAGCACCGTCTCGCCCGACTTGAGCCGTCCGAACTCGAAGAGACAATCATGCGCCGTGCCGAACGGCACCGGCACGACGGCGGCAAGCTTCACATCGCAACCCTTGGGAATCTTCCAGGCCGTGCGCGCCGCAACCGCGCGCAATTCTGCATGCGAGCCGTTGAAGCCAGTGGTGACGGCCTTGTCGCCGGGTTTGAAATCCTTGACCTCGGCGCCGACTTCGACCACCTCGCCCGCCGCCTGATAGCCGACGATATGCGGCTTGGTCATGAGCGCGCCGCCTTGGCGATTGAGCGTGTCGCCGCCTTCGATGCTGACGGCTTCAACGCGTATGACGATGCCGTTCGGAGCGCATTTGGGATCGGGAACGTCCTCGTATTTGAAGACGCTGGGCGGACCATTCTCGTAATAGACAGCGGCTTTCATCGACGTTTCTCCCAATAGCGGTGGGGTAAGGCTAGCGCTTACACCGACTCACGCAAGAGCGACCGATTCCACACCGCATATTCGTTTTTGAGATTTTGAAACCCTCCCCCCAAATCGCTCTCCCGTCCTTGTTCTTGCAGCGAAATTCCGAATGAATATCCACGAATCATTATCCCATGAGTCCGCGGCTGTTGGATAAGAAGGGCTAAGTCCTTGTCGCGAACAGGGTTGCGCGTGGACAGATCTTGAATTGCGCGAAGGAGGAACGATGAAATCGCTCATCATCACAGCAGCAACGGTGCTGGCGCTCTCCGTCGCGCATGCCGCCGACGTGCCCAAGGTCGTCGTGACGCCGATCGCGCGCACCAACACCACGATCATCGGCCAGCCGATCATCGTGCCGGATCATCCCGACGTCATCGTCTCGCTTGCGACGTTTCCGCCTGGCGCACGAATTGCCGAGCACCAGCATCCGCATCCGCACTTTGTCTACGTGCTGGAAGGCGTGCTCACCGTGGTGAACACCGATGCCAACAAGACGTTCGAGGTGAAGGCTGGCGACTTCGTCGCCGAAATGCAGGACACCTGGCACTACGGTATCAACAAGGGCGCGGTGCCGGTCAAGCTTCTGGTGATCGATCAGGTACCAGCCGGCGCGCCGAACAACACAAGGCCGAGAACACCATGAAGGTCATCGCCGTCGCCTGTGACCAGGATCATAAATTCAGCAAACCGGCGCGGACATCGATCCGGCTCGTCGCCGGGCTTGGCGTAGAGGGAGACGCGCATTTCGGCGAGACAGTTCAGCACCTGTCGCGGCTCAAGCGTGATCCGGACTCGCCGAACCTGCGCCAGGTCCATCTCATTCACGCCGAACTGCACGACGAGTTGCTGGCAAAGGGTTTTCGTGTCGAGCCCGGCCAGATGGGCGAGAATGTCACGACCCGCGGCATCGATCTGCTCGGCTTGCCGGAAAATGCACGGCTCCATCTCGGCGCCGACGCGATCGTCGAAGTGAAGGGCCTGCGCAATCCCTGCCTTAAACTCGACAGTTTGCAGAAAGGCCTCATGGCCGCGACCTTGGACAAGGACGGCGACGGAAACCTCGTCCGCAAGGCCGGGGTGATGGGGATCGTGATCGCCGGCGGCGAAGTCAGAGCGGGCGACGAGATACGAATTGCGTTGCCGCCTGCACCGCATCGCCCGCTTCCAACGGTCTGACGACTTCCCCTAGTACCCCAGCAAGGTCGCGTAGCGGTCGCGGTGGAACGATGAGCCGCCAAAGGTCGCTTCCTGGGCGCGGGCGCGCTTCAGATATAGACCCGCGTCATGCGCATCGGTCATGCCAATGCCGCCATGCATCTGGACCATTTCGTTCGAGACGAGATGGACGAGATCGCCGACCTTGGCCTTCGCCAGCGAAGCCAGTTGAGCGACATCGTTGGCGTCGCGATCGATCGCCTGCAGCGCCCCTTCGACACACGAGCGGGCGAGCTCGAGATCGGTGAACATCTTGGCGGCACGATGCTGCAGAGCCTGGAACGTGCCGATGACCTGGCCGAACTGCACGCGGGTCTTGAGGTAATCGAGCGTCACGTCGAACGACTGCATCGCATGGCCGAGCATCTCGGCCGCAAGTCCCACGCGCGCGCGGTCGAGGATTGATTCCAGGAGTCCGTCACCCTGATCGGCCGAACCGAGAATCGAATCCGCGCCGACTTCGACATTGCCGAACGTCAGGTTGGCGACGCCGCGACTGTCGACCGTCTTGAGCTTTTCGCGCTGAAGACCATTCGCCTTGCCGTCGACCAGGAAAAGCGTGATGCCGTTCTTGTCGCCGGGCTTTGCCGAGGTGCGTGCCGCCACGATGACGAGGTCGGCGACGCCGCCGTCGAGCACGAAGTTTTTCTTGCCGTTGAGTTTGTAGCCGCTGCCGGACTTCTCGGCCTTCAACGCAATCTTCTCAGGCGCATGATGCGGACCTTCATCGACTGCAAGGGTTGCGATCAGCTTTCCTTCCGCGATCTGCGGCAGATATTTCTTCTTCTGCACGTCGTTGCCGCCGAGGAGAAGCGCCGTCGTCGCCGTCAGCGCGGTCGAAATGAGCGGCGAGGCGGTCAGCGTGCGGCCGGTCTCTTCCAGAACGAGACCGAGCGTCAGGTAGCCGAGGCCGGTGCCGCCGAATTCCTCCGGAATGAGGATGCCGGCCCAGCCCATCTCGGCCATCTCTTTCCAGGCGGCGCGGTCGAAGCCGTCGGGATTGCCGCTGTCGCGCAACTTGCGGAACGCGGTGACGGGCGATTTTTCCTGCACCCACGACTTTGCGCCGTCGCGGATCATTGTCTGTTCTTCGCTCAAGACTGCCATTGTACCAACCCCTTATTGTCGTTCTGTGCGCGCTATTGATGGTCGAGAAGACCGAGCACGCGCTTTGAGATGATGTTGTTCTGGATTTCGTAGGAACCGCCATAGATGGTCGTGGCCTTGCCACCGAGCCAGCCACGAACCGTGTCGAGCTCAGTCTCGCTGAAACCGTTGCCTTCCCAGCCGAGGCCCTGCGTGCCCATGAGTTCGAGCAGAAGCTCGGCGCGATCTTGGGTGATGCGCGAGCCGGCATTCTTCATGATCGAAGTCGTGAAGCTTGGGCTGGAATTGCCCTTGGCTTCCGCCGTCGAGCGCTGCAGCGTCAGCATGAAAGCGCGAATGTCCATCATGTGATTGGCGATGCGGGCACGCAGATCCGGATCGGCGACGCGGCCCTTGTCATCCACGCCGACATAGGTCTTGGCGACTTGATCGAGCGAGCGGGATTCCCCGCCCCGGTTCGGACCGCCGCCGCCGACATTGCCGCCGATGCCCTGGCGTTCGAACTGCAACAGGCGCTTGCCAATCGTCCAGCCGCCGTTGAGCGGACCGACGAGATTTTCCTTCGGCACCTTCACGTCGGTGAAAAAGGTTTCGCAGAACGGCGAATTGCCGCTGATCAGCTTGATCGGGCGCACTTCGACGCCCGGCGATTTCATGTCGATCAGCAGGAACGAAATGCCTTCATGCTTCCTGGTGTTGTCGGTTCGCACCAGACAGAAGCACCAATCGGCGTATTGCGCGCCCGAGGTCCAGATCTTCTGGCCGTTGACGAGGTAGTGGTCGCCCTTGTCGATGCATTGGGTGCGCAAGCTGGCGAGATCGGAGCCGGCGCCCGGCTCGGAATAGCCCTGACACCACCAGACCTCGCCCTTCACGATGCCGGGGACGTGCTTCTTCTTCTGTTCCTCATTGCCGTATTCGAGCAGCGTCGGCCCGAACATCATTACGCCCATGCCGCCAATCGGGTTGAAGGCGCCGATGCGGTTCATCTCCTGCTGCAGGACGCGCACCTGTGCCGTCGAAAGACCGCCGCCGCCATATTGCTTGGGATAGGTCGGCGTTCCCCAGCCCTTCTCGCCCATTGCCTTTTTCCACTTGGCAAAATCGGCGCTGCCGTCGGGGCCGTCCTCGTCCACCATCATGGCGGACTTGCCCTTTAGCGAGGGCGGAAAATTCTGTTCCAGCCACCGGCGCGCTTCGCTGCGAAAGGCTTCCAGTTCGCTATCGACTTTCTCGGCTGCTGACATTTCTTCGTCTTTCCTTCGTCGGCTCCCTCATGCTTCGACAGGCTCAGCATGAGGTCATTTATTCGGTCCTCATCCTGAGCTTGCCGAAGGATGAGGGACACACGCTACTGATGATCGAGCAATCCCAATATCCGCTTGGCGATGATGTTGCTTTGGATTTCGTTCGAGCCGCCATAGATCGACTGCGCCTTGCCCGAGAGCCAATTGCGCGTGTGGTCGATTTCGTGCGGCGTGTAGTTCGATCCCTCCCAGCCGAGCCCCTGGCTCCCCATGATCTCGATCAGCAGCTCGGCGCGATCCTGGTTTACTCTGACCTGCGCATTCTTCATGATCGAGGTGACCGCGCTCGGCCCCTGGTTGGAGCGTATGTCATCGTTCATGCGCTGCACGGTCAGACGCATCGCGGTCGCGTCCATATTGTTGTTGGCGATACGGGCGCGCAGATCCGGATTGGCGATACGGCCCTTGGCATCGGTCCCGACATAGTACTTGGCGATGTCTTCGAGCGAGCGTTGGTCCGCGCCGCGGAAGCTTGCTCCACGCGTGTTGCCGCCCTGTCCGTCGCGCTCGAACTGCAGGAGGCGCTTGCCGACGGTCCAGCCGCCATTGAGCGGGCCCATCAAGTTTTCCTTCGGCACCTTCACATCGGTGAAGAAGGTTTCGCAGAAGGGCGAGTTGCCGCTGATCAGCTTGATCGGGCGCGTCTCGATGCCGGGTGACTTCATGTCGATGAGGAGGAACGAAATGCCCTCGTGTTTCCGTGTGTTGTCGGTGCGCACGAGACAGAAGCACCAATCGGCATATTGCGCGCCGGAGGTCCAGATCTTCTGGCCGTTGACGAGGAAATGATCGCCCTTGTCGACCGCCTGCGTGCGCAGGCTGGCGAGATCGGAGCCGGCGCCCGGTTCGGAATAGCCCTGACACCAGCGCACCGTGCCGTGGACGATGCCCGGCATGTGGCGGCGCTTTTGTTCTTCGTTGCCATATTCCAGAAGAGTCGGCCCGAACATCGCCGTGCCCATGCCGCCGATCGGGTTGAAGGCCCCGATGCGGTTCATCTCCTGCAAAAGCACGCGCGCTTCAGCCTTCGACAAACCGCCGCCGCCATATTGCTTGGGCCAGGTCGGAACTCCCCAGCCCTTCTCACCCATCGCCTTCTTCCATTTCACATAGTCCGGTTCGGTCGAGCCGAAGCCTTCGAAGAAGGAGAGCGCATTGGCGCCCTTCAGCGATGCGGGAAAATTGGCCTCGAGCCACTTGCGCGCTTCGAGGCGGAAGCTTTCCAGATCGGAATCAAGAACCGCCGACATAAATCTCTCCCAACTCTATTGATGATCCATCAGACCAAGCACGCGCTTGGAGACGACGTTCAAATTCACCTCCGAGGTGCCGCCCTCGATCGAATTGCCCTTGGCGCGCAGCATGGCGCGCATCGCCGCGACTTCGCCCGGCTTGTAGGCGTCACCCTCCCAACCCAGCGCTTGCGTGCCAAGTGTCTCGACCAAGAGCTCCGTGCGCTCCTGGTTTATCTTCGCTGCCGCGTATTTGATGATCGAGGTTGCGGCCGACGGGCCCTTTCCTTGCTTGGACTCCTCCTCGGCGCGGCGCACCGTCATCGCGAAGGCGCGCGCTTCCATCTTGTGCGTCGTGATGCGCGATCTGAGATCGCCGTCCGCCACTTTGCCCTCGTCTTTTCCGACATAGTCGAGCGCGGCATGTTCGAGATCGTAGGCGCCGCCACCGCCGCCGCCGAATCCGCCGGCGGAAATATTCTGGCGTTCATACTGCAGAAGGCGCTTGGCGATGTCCCAGCCGCCGTTCAGTTTTCCGACCAGCTGCTTCTTCGGCACCTTCACATCGGTGAAGAAGGTCTCGCAGAACGGCGATTGCCCCGAGATCAGCTTGATCGGCCTGGCTTCGACGCCGGGCGAAGACATGTCGAAGAGCAGGAACGAGATGCCCTCGTGCTTCTTGGTGTTGTCGGTGCGGACCAGACAAAAGATCCAGTCCGCCTTGTCGGCATACGACGTCCAGATCTTTTGACCGTTGACGAGGTAATGATCGCCCTTGTCGATCGCCTGGGTGCGAAGCCCCGCAAGGTCCGATCCGGCGCCGGGTTCGGAATAGCCTTGGCACCAGCGGATTTCGCCCTTCACGATGCCGGGTAGAAACTGCTTTTTCTGTTCCTCGGTCGCGTATTCGAGAAGGACCGGCCCCAGCATCCAGATGCCGAACGACATCAGCGCCGGGCGGGCCTTGAGGCGGGCGAGTTCCTGCGCCAGCACGCGCGCCTCGGCGTTGGAAAGCCCGCCGCCGCCATATTCCTTGGGCCAGGTCGGAGCGGTCCAACCCTTGGCGGCCATGCGGTCGAGCCAGAGCTTCTGTTCCGGATTTTTGAACTTCGCCTTGCGTCCGCCCCAGATCGAATCGTCGTCGTCCTCGACGGAGGTGCCACGCATGGAGGGCGGACAGTTGGCCTCGAGCCAATTGCGCGTTTCGCTCCGAAATGTTTCGAGTTCGCTCATCTGATCACCCATCCGGGTGGCCCCGGTTGCGATTTAACTGTAGCGGCGTGTGCGAAGAGAGCAACGGCTGCCTTTTCGCAGCTTTGTCGCGCTTGGCGGCAAGCCCATGATGCCGCAGCGCTTACGGCGCGTAACTTTCATGCGCAGAAATCGGTCAAAATTACTCGGCCCGGCTGGCCGTGGAAGCTGGCGTGACGACAATTTTGAAGGCGTTCTCCGGTTTGAGCCAGATCTGGGCTGCCTTTTGCAGATCCTCGACCGTGACGGCTCTGAGATCCGGGAGCGTGGTTCGGATGATGTCGAGCCGGCGCGGATCGGCCTGCGCCCCGGCTAAGAGCGCCAGCCAGTATTCGTTCGTCTGCTGCTGCCGGAGGATGTCTTCGATCCGGGGTCCGCGCGCGCGTTCCAGCTCATCCGCGCTCACCGGCTTCGTCTTCAAATCTTCGACCACCGTCGCCACCACGTCATAGAAGGTGGCGATCTTGTCCGGCGGAATCTGCGCCAGCGCATAGGCGAAGCCGTAGTCCGGCGACACCAGCGAGGAATAGGTCGAGGCGCCCGGCGTATAGGTGATGCCTTCGCGCGTGCGCAATTCGTCGAGCAAGCGCTGGCTCAAAATCTCCGTGAGGACGCGCAAGGTCCTGGGCGCCTGCAGATCGGAGAAGAAGCCCTTGGTCGGCCAGGCGATCACCGCGACGGCCTGGTTGGCCGCACCGCGATGGGTGATCGTGACCGGCTCCTTGGTCGGAGCCGGGAAATGTTCGTCGCCGTCGTTGGCGGGATGAGCCGCAGAGCGATGCGGCAGCGCGCCGAAGGTCGCCGCAACAGAGGCAATCGCCTGCTCCAGGGTCACATCGCCGACGATGGTGACTTCGATCGGACCCGATGCCATGGCGGGGGCGACGAGCGCTTTGGCGGAGTCGACCGTGGCGGCGTTGATGTCGGCGAGCGTTGGCGCCCGCCAGCGCGTATCGCCCCCATGCACGATGCCGTAGAACTCGCGGCCCAAGAGCGCGCTGGGCGATGCCTCCGTCTCGAGCTGGATGCTCGCATCGGCGATGCGCACTTGATCGAAGGCTTCCGCCTTCCAGGCGGCATCGGTGAAATAGGCGGCGAGGATCTGCAACTCGTTCGTCAGATCGGGGCCGCGCGAAAATCCGCTGAGCGTGAAAGCATCGTCGCCCGTTCCCAGGATCGCACCCCAGACGCGGTCTGCCATGCGCCGCTGCAGATTTTCTACGCTGTAGCGATTGAGTCCGCCCTGTACGAACGCACCGCCGAGCGCCCACGCCGGCGCAACGCGATCACGCGGCAACCCGATACGGCCATCGCCGAAGCGAACATTGACCAAGACCTGTCCGGCCCGAAGCGGCGTTGCTTTGAACGTCAATGCAACACCATTCGCAAAACGAACAAACGTCACGCCGAGGTCGGCGACGCTGCTGCGCGAAGCGACCTTGCCGGGCTTTCCGAACGACACATAGGGCCATGGCGGCGCCGGCTCAGATTGCGAGGACGCGAGTGGCGTCTTGTCGGCATCTGCGAGTGCGGCGGCGATTGCGTCGCTGCCGCCGGAAAGTGCGGCAGAACTGCTCACGAAGACAAACGGGCCTGGACCGGAAAACGCCTCGCGCATGGCCGCCGTCACGGTCTCGACCGTGAATCCCTTTGCAATGTCATTGAACAGATCGAGGTCGGCAGAAGGCGACGTATAGACGTCATTGTCGTCGAGCGAGCGCGCGATGGAATTTGCGATGTATGAAGTCGTGGTCGTCTCGGCAGCGGTGGCATTCGTCTGGAAATAGGTGCGCAGTTGCGCGATCACCTGATCGACCTCCACTTGCCGCACAGGATTCGCCACTGCCGTGCGCCACGTACGCTGCGCCACCTTCACGCCGTTGATGCCCTCGCCGGCGCGATAGTTCACATCGATTTCGGTCGCGTCGGCGACGGTCGCCACATGATCATGGCTGGCGGCGGCGGAGATGAACGGCGGATTGGCGCCGTGCGCCAAGGCGCTGAAACGCTGGTTCAGGACCGAGAGTGCGGCGTAGCGCAGAAGCTGGCGCGTCTCGTGCGCCTTGCTGTCGGGTGTCGTGTCGAACGGCGTCAGCCAGTCGAAGATGGCATAGGTCTGCGCACCTGGTTCGACGAACAGTCTGACATTCGAAGCATGTTGCGCGGGCGGGGCATAAGTCGGCGCTTTGCGTGCCGGCGCGCGCGCCTCCCAGTCGGAAAAGCTTGCCTTGATCTTGGCCTCGATCTTTTCCGGATCGACATCGCCGACGATGACGAGCGTGGCGCGCTCCGGCCGGTACCAGGCCTCGTAGAAATCGCGCACCAGCTTCGAATTGGCGCGCGCGATGATGTCCTCCAACCCGATCGGCGTCAGTGCCGAAGCCGCGCGATCGCCATAGAGAAAGGCGAAATCCGACTTTTGCAAATGCGCCACAGGAACGTCGCGCAACCGCGCTTCGGCCAAGACGACGTTGCGCTCGGTATCGAGAGAGGACTGCGCGATCGTCAGATTGCCCGCGATTTCTCGCATCAGCATGATGCTGGTGTCGATCGACGCCGAATCATTCTTCGGCATGTCGAACATGTAGACGGTCTGCGTGGCTTGCGTGAACGCGTTGGTGTCCGCACCGAAGGTCAAGCCAAGACTTTGCAGCTTTCGCACCACATCGCCGTCGGCGACATGCTCGGAGCCGCGGAACGCCATGTGTTCGAGCATGTGGGCGATGCCCTGCTCGTTGTCGCGCTCCATCAAGGAGCCGACGGCCATGCGCAGCCTGACCGACACGGCGCCCTTGGGCGAGGTGTTGCGGCGGATGGCGTAGCGCATGCCATTCGGCAGCGTGCCGAAACGGACATCGGGATCAGCGGGAAGATCGCTCGACAACTGCGGCCACGGCGCGATCGGCGGCGTGTCCTTGGCGGCCGCAGGAACGGCGAGGACAAGAAGAACCAGGACAAGCGATGTCCAGCGTGAAAGAAAAGTCATGAAAGGGTTCCTGCGCGCCTAGGATGAATCGTCATGTGGCCGCGTGTCGTTCAACAGCGATCTATCGGCAAGCTCGTCCTTCGGCAACCCTCATCCTTGGGCAAGCTCATCCTTCGGCAAGCTCATCCTTCGGCAAGCTCATCCTTCGGCAAGCTCATCCTTCGGCAAGCTCATCCTTCGGCAAGCTCAGGATGAGGTTCTCGATCTTAGCGCCAATTGTCATGGCCCGCCGGAGTGCGGGCCACCCAGGTGAGGCCCTCTCAATAGTTCAAGTTTCGTAGAGGCTGTTCCATTCAACGTTGCGTGACTGAGTGAACTTTAGGCCAGATAGGTCTTCGACAACGTAACTGTCTTCCCCTGGATGGCCCACACTGGGTGGGCCATGACAGGAGAGCGTTACCGCGGCAGTTCGCTCGCGCCCATCAGAAAGGCGTCGACGGCGCGCGCGCACTGGCGGCCCTCGCGGATGGCCCACACGACGAGCGACTGGCCGCGCCGCATGTCGCCGCAGGCAAAGATTTTCTGCACCGACGTCTTGTAGTCGGCGACGCTCGCTTTGACGTTGCCGCGGGAATCGAGCGCGACGGCGGACTGTTCGACCAATCCGCCGAGGTGCGGACCCAGGAACCCCATCGCCAACAGCACCAGATCGGTTTTCAGCTGGAACGCGCTGTCGGGAATTTCGCGCATCTGCTGACGGCCGTCGGCGCCCTTGACCCATTCCACGCGCACGCATTCCAGCGCTTCGATCTTTCCGTTCGCGCCGATGGCGCGCCTGGTCAGGACCGACCAGTCGCGCTCGCTGCCTTCCTCCTGGCTCGAGGAGGTGCGCAGTTTGAGCGGCCAGTCGGGCCAGGTGAGCGCCTTGTTCTCCTTCTCGGGCGGCTTCGGCAGGATTTCGAGTTGAGTGATCGAAGCCGCACCGTGACGATTGGCCGTGCCGATGCAGTCCGAGCCGGTATCGCCGCCGCCGATCACGATGACGTGCTTGCCTTTGGCGCTGATGGTGCCGGCCGGTGCGGCGCGTTCCTCTGGATCGCCGGCGACGCGCTTGTTCTGCTGGATGAGAAAGTCCATTGCGAAATGAATGCCGGAAAGCGCGCGACTCTCGACGTCGAGATCGCGCGGCAACTCCGCGCCGCCCGACATGACCAGCGCATCGTAATCTTGAAGCAGCATCGCGACCGGCACGCCGGCGCCGACTTCGACTCCGGTGCGGAACGTGACGCCTTCGGCCTCCATCTGGCGCATGCGGCGGTCGATGATGTGCTTTTCCATCTTGAAGTCGGGGATGCCGTAGCGCAGCAGGCCGCCGATGCGATCATGCTTCTCAAAGACGGTCACGCCGTGGCCGGCGCGCGCCAGCTGTTGCGCGCAGGCGAGACCGGCAGGACCCGAACCGACCACCGCGATGTTCTTGCCGCTGGCCTGTGCGGGAAGTTGCGGCTGGATCCAGCCTTCTTCCCAGCCGCGGTCGACGATCTGGCACTCGATGGTTTTGATGGTGACGGGATTGTCGTCGATGTTGAGCGTGCAGGACGCCTCGCAAGGCGCCGGGCAAATGCGTCCCGTGAACTCGGGAAAATTGTTCGTGGAATGCAGCGTCTCAAGCGCCGTGCGCCATTGCTCGCGATAGACGAGATTGTTCCAGTCGGGGATGAGATTGTTGACCGGACAACCGGTGTGGCAAAACGGAATTCCGCAATCCATGCAGCGCGAAGCCTGCCGCGTCACCTCGGTGTAGGGTAGCGGCCGGGTGAATTCGCGATAGCTCTGAACCCGCGCCTCGCGCTTGTCGTATTCGCGCTCGCGCCGTTCGACTTTGAGAAACCCCGATGGATCGGCCATGGCTATTCCGCGGCCACGGCGCGCGCGCCGCTCTTTTTTTCGCGATTCAATTCGGCAAGCGCCTTGGCATAGTCGGTCGGCATGACCTTCACGAAACGCGGCAAGCTTGCGTCCCAGTTTTCCAGCAAATACCGCGCCCGAGCGCTGCCGGTGTGGAGCAGATGGCGCTCGACCAGGATCCGAAGGCGCTGCGCATCGAAGCCGAGCGGATCGCCCATGCCGCTGTCCGAAACACTGAGCGAACGCTGGCGCGGTGCACCGCTATCGTCGTCCGGTTGCGCCAAGTCGACCTTCTCGAGCCTGACCATCGCCTGGTTGCAGCGGGATTCGAACTTGCTATCGACATCGTAGACATAGGCGATGCCACCCGACATGCCGGCGGCAAAGTTGCGCCCGGTAAGTCCGAGCACGGCGACGACGCCGCCGGTCATGTATTCACAGCCATGATCGCCGGTCCCTTCGACCACTGCGACGGCTCCGGAATTGCGCACCGCGAAACGCTCGCCCGCCACGCCCTCGAAGTACGCCTCGCCGGCGATCGCGCCATAAAGCACGGTATTGCCGACGATGATATTTTCGGTCGGCTCGCGCTTGGTGGGCTTGGGCTGGCGCACGACGACGCGGCCGCCGGAAAGCCCCTTGCCGACATAGTCGTTGCTGTCGCCGGTCAGCTCCAGACTGACGCCACGCGCCAGGAAAGCGCCGAAACTTTGCCCGGCCGTGCCTTCGAAGCGAACGACGATCGTGTCTTCCGGCAATCCGGCGTGGCCGTGGCGACGCGCCACTTCGCCCGACAGCATCGCGCCGACCGTGCGGTCGACGTTTCTGATTCTGCGTTCCAAGCGCACCGGCTGACCGCTTTCGATGGCAGGCGTTGCAGCCTTGATCAGGTCGTGATCGAGCTGGGTGTGCAGATTGTGGTTCTGTGCCTCGCAATGATGGATCGCGACGCCCGGCTTGGGCTCGACCATGTGCAGGAGGCGCGAGAGATCGACGCCCTTCGCCTTCCAGTGACTAAGCGCGCGCACCATGTCGAGCTTGTCGACGCGGCCGATCATCTCCTTGAGCGTGCGGACGCCGAGCTTCGCCATGATCTCGCGTAGTTCTTCGGCGACGAAGAAGAAATAATTGATCACGTGCTCGGGTTGGCCGGTGAAGCGCTGGCGCAAGACCGGATCCTGCGTCGCGATGCCGACCGGACAGGTGTTGAGATGACACTTGCGCATCATGATGCAGCCCGATGCGATGAGCGGCGCGGTCGAGAAGCCGAATTCGTCGGCACCCAAGAGCGCACCGATGGCAACGTCGCGACCGGTGCGGATGCCGCCATCGACCTGCACGGCGATGCGGCCGCGAAGGCCGTTCAAGACCAGCGTCTGCTGGGTTTCGGCAAGGCCGATCTCCCAGGGACTGCCGGCATGCGTGAGCGAGGTTAGCGGCGAGGCGCCTGTGCCACCTTCGAAGCCCGAGATGGTCACGTGATCGGCGCGGCATTTGGCGACGCCGGCCGCCACCGTGCCGACGCCGACTTCCGAGACCAGCTTGACGGAGATGCGCGCCTGGGAATTCGCACATTTGAGATCGCGGATGAGCTGCGCCAGATCCTCGATGGAATAAATGTCGTGATGCGGCGGCGGCGAGATCAAGCCCACGCCCGGCGTCGCGTGACGCACACGCGCAATGTTTTTGTCGACCTTGTAGCCGGGGAGCTGGCCGCCTTCGCCCGGTTTGGCACCCTGTGCCATCTTGATCTGCAGGTCGTCGGCATTGACGAGATATTCCGTCGTCACGCCGAAGCGGCCCGAAGCGACCTGCTTGATGCGCGAACGCATCGAATCGCCGTTGGCGAGCGGGACGTAGCGATCGGATTCTTCGCCGCCCTCGCCCGTGTTCGAACGGCCGCCGATGCGGTTCATGGCGACCGCGAGCATGGTGTGCGCCTCGCGCGAGATCGAGCCGAAGCTCATCGCGCCTGTGGCAAAGCGCTTGACGATGTCGGCCGCCGGTTCGACGTCGGCGAGCGGGATCGGCTTCTCGGCGAACTTGAACTGCATCAGCCCGCGAAGGGTGAGCAGCCGCTCGCTCTGATCGTTCACGGACGTGGCGAACTGGCGATACTCGTCCGGCAGATTGCCGCGCACGGCATGCTGCAGCGCCGACACGGACTCCGGTGTCCAGGCGTGATCCTCGCCGCGCAGGCGATAAGCATAGTCGCCGCCGACATCGAGCATGTTGCGGTAGATCGGATTGTCGCCATAAGCATCGCGATGCCTGCGCACACACTCCTCGGCGATTTCCTTGATGCCGATGCCTTCGATCATCGTCGCGGTGCCGGTGAAATATTTTTCCACGAACGAGGACGAGAGGCCGACGGCATCGAAAATCTGCGCGCCGCAATAGGAGTGGTACGTCGAGATCCCCATCTTGGCCATGACCTTGAGCAGGCCCTTGTTGATCGCCTTGATGTAGTTCTTCTGCACGTCGTGCGGCTTGAGGCTGAGGCCACTCTGGACACGGATTTGTTCGAGCGTCTCGAAGGCGAGATAGGGATTGATCGCTTCGGCGCCATAGCCGGCGAGCGCGCAGAAGTGATGCACCTCGCGTGCTTCGCCCGTCTCAAGCACCAGTCCCGTCTGCATGCGCAGGCCCAGGCGCACGAGATGATGATGCACGGCCGCGGTGGCGAGGAGCGCCGGGATCGCAATGCGGTCCGGTGACACAGCGCGATCCGAAAGGATCAGGATGTTGGCATCGAGCAAGACGGCGTTGGTCGCGTCGCTGCAGACACGCTCGACCGCCCGTTCGAGACCCGCTGCACCTTCCGACGCATCCCAGGTGATGTCGATCGTCGTGGTGCGGAAGGCGCCGTCGAGCACGGTTTCGATGCCGCGGATTTTTTCCAGGTCCGCATTGGTCAAAACCGGCTGCGAGACTTCGAGACGTTTGTGCACGCCGGCGCGGCGGCCGTAGAGATTGGGCCTGGGGCCGATCATCGACACCAGCGACATCACCAGTTCCTCGCGGATCGAATCGATCGGCGGATTGGTGACCTGGGCGAAGTTCTGCTTGAAATAGTTGTAGAGCAGCCGCGACTTGTTCGAGAGCACAGCAAGCGGCGTGTCGGTACCCATCGAACCGACGGGATCGTCGCCCTGTTCGGACATCGGCTCGAGGAAGAATTGGATGTCTTCCTGCGTGTAGCCGAACGCCTGCTGGCGATCGAGAAGCGCAGCAGCGTCGTTCGCCGCGACGGCTTGCTCGTCGGGAAGATCGAGTTCCTCGAGCTTGAACTGCGTCTTCTTCAGCCATTCGTCGTAGGGCTTGGCGTCGGATAGCGTACGCTTGATTTCCTCGTCCTCGATGATGCGGCCCTCTTCGAGATCGATGAGCAACATTTTGCCGGGCTGCAGCCGCCACTTGCGCACAATCTTCTCGTCGGGAATGGGCAGCACGCCCGCCTCCGACGCCATGATGACGAGATCATCGTCGGTGACGATGAAGCGCGCCGGGCGGAGTCCGTTGCGATCGAGTGTGGCGCCGATCTGGCGGCCATCCGTGAAGGCGATCGAAGCCGGGCCATCCCATGGTTCGAGCAGCGCCGCGTGATATTCGTAGAAGGCGCGGCGTGACGCATCCATATGCTTGTTGCCGGCCCAGGCTTCCGGAATGAGCATCATCACCGCATGGGCCAACGGATAGCCGCCCGCCATCAAAAGTTCGAGCGCATTGTCGAGGCTTGCCGTGTCCGACTGGCCGTGCGGAATGAGCGGCCACATCTTGTCGAGGTCGGGACCCAGCAAATCCGACTCCATCGTGCGCCGGCGCGCATTCATCCAATTGACGTTGCCGCGATGGGTATTGATCTCGCCGTTATGCGCGATGAAGCGGTAGGGATGCGCCAACCGCCAGGACGGAAACGTGTTGGTCGAGAAACGCTGATGCACCAACGCGATCGCCGACTTGGTCAGCGGATTCTGAAGATCGAGATAGAAGCGGCCGACGTCGGGCGCGAGCAGCAGACCCTTGTACACGACCGTGCGCGTCGAGAAGGACGGAATATAGAATTTCGCGATTCCCGGAAGCTTGTGTTTCTTGGCAAGTGCGACGAGCGGGTTCTGCGTCTGCTTGCGGATCGCGAGCAGCTTGCGCTCGAAGGTGTCCTGATCCTTCACCTGCGGACCGTGCGCAATGATCGCCTGGCGGATCAGCGGCATCTGTTCGAGCACAATCTTGCCCAGACCCGTCGGATCGGTCGGCACATCGCGCCAGCCGATCAGGATCTGGCCTTCGTTCTTGATGAAGCGCTCGAACTGCTTGACCGTGATGTCGCGCGCCTTGGCTTCGGTGGGTAGGAAGCACATGGCGACGGCGTAATGGCCGGGCTGCGGCAGGGTTACGCCGGCCCCTTTCGCCCAATCGCGCAAAAGCGCGTCCGGAATCTGGATCAAACAGCCGGCGCCATCGCCGACGAGCGGGTCGGCGCCGACCGCGCCGCGATGGTCGAGACTGAGAAGTATCTGAAGTCCTTGGGTAATTATGCCGTGTGACTTCTCGCCCTTGATGTTGGCAACAAAGCCGACGCCGCACGAGTCATGCTCGTTGCGGGGGTCATAAAGACCCTGTTTCGCCGGTAAACCAGACATCTGCGCTCACACCCAGTCCCAAGTCTCGAGCAATCAATGTGCTCAATCAGAGCCTAAGTAGACCATAAATTGCGGCATCTCCAAGTGCGAAATGCCGCGCTGCAGCAACATAGCTGTTGATCAGAGGGCGCGGAACGGGGCGAGAAACCCTGATGGGTCCCTGCTTTCGCAGAGACATCGTTCGAACAAATGACTTAGGCCCGGCACCGGCCAGGCCTAAGATCATGTTCTCATGATGGTTGCGGGGACAGGATTTGAACCTGTGACCTTCAGGTTATGAGCCTGACGAGCTACCGGGCTGCTCCACCCCGCGGCATGCGCTTCGCCGTTGGGCGAAAGGTGCGCGGATATAGGCCATAGGGTCTACCCTGTCCACCCCGCATTCGCGCCCGCGCGAATCCCGCTACGGTCGCGCGATGGCGCCGACACGCGGTTTTTCATCCGACAAACTGACCCTCGCGGTCGCGGCCGGCGTTGTCGCCGGCTATGTCGGCTATCTCGTCCAACTGTTTGCCGCGCATGGCTGGATCGTCGACGCGAACGGCCAGCCGCTCCCGACCGACTTCATGTCGCTCTGGACTGCGGGCCATCTTGCGTTGCGAGGAGAGTCTCTCTCGGCCTACGAGCCACATCTGCGCCATGCGGCACAGCTCGCCGTCGTCGGTCATTCTTTTCACGGCTATTTCGACTTCGCCTATCCGCCGATCTTTTTGTTCGTCGTCGCAGCGTTGGCGACGTTGCCTTATGCAAGCGCATTCCTGACTTGGACCCTGCTGACGTTGGCGCTCTACGCCGCAACGGTCGCGGCGATAACTCGCTCCAATCGCGCCATCATCGTCGCACTGGCTGCGCCCTGGACCTTTGCCGTGATCGAGGTCGGGCAGACCGGATTTCTGTCCGCGGCGCTGATTGGAGCGGTGTTGTTGAATCTGGAGCGCCGCGCGCTGATCGCTGGTGTCGCGCTCGGTCTTCTCGCCTACAAGCCGCAATTCGGCTTGCTGTTTCCTTTGGCGCTCGCGGCCGGCGGCTACTGGCGCGCGTTCGGTTGGGCCTGCTTCTTCACAGCCACTGCGTTCGCGCTTGCTGGAATCGTTTTCGGTTTCCAGACGTTCGCCGCATTCGTTCACCAGCTTCCCGCCTCCGCGGACGCGTTGCTCCGGCAAGGCGGAGTCGGCTTTAACAAATTGCAGAGCGCCTATGGCATCACACGATGGCTCGGGGGCGGAGACGGTGCAGGCTGGACGGCGCAAGCCATCGTCACAGCGGGCGTGGCCGCCGCGGTCGTGACGTTGTGGCGAAGCCGTGCGTCCTTTGAACTAAAGGCGGCAGGACTTTGCGCCGCAACGCTGCTGGCGACACCTTACGTCTTTGCCTACGATCTGCCGCTGCTCGCTGTCGGTTTCGCATTTCTGTTTCGCGAACACCGCTTCGACATCTTCGAGCTTTTTGCCATCGCAGCCGCACTCGTCTTCTTTCTGGCATTCGCTCTCTTTGCAATTCCACTTGCGTTATTTTCGAGCGCGGCGCTGGCTGTCATGATCCTGCGCCGACTTGGCGATCTGGGGAGAGCGACGTGAAGGATCCTGGCAAGACACCGGCCTTCAAAGCGGCAGATGGCAGCATGCTCGCCGACAGCATCGCGGAAACCGCGTATCTCAAGCTTGGCGGGATCGAGCAGTGGGTGATGATCCGCGGCGCCAGTGTCGCCAATCCCGTTCTGATTCTTTTGCACGGCGGTCCGGGGATGTCGGAAACGACCTTCTTTCGTTACTTCAACGCATCCGTTCTCGAGAAGACGTTTACCGTCGTCTATTGGGATCAGCGCGGCGCGGGGAGATCGTTTTCAAAGGACACCCCGGAAGCGTCGATGACGATCGAGCGCTTCATCGTTGACCTGGATGAACTCGTCGATGCCGTGCGCGGCAAGCTCGACAAGAAAAAGGTCGTGATCCTCGGTCACTCCTGGGGCTCGGCACTGGGGACTCTTTATGCGGCGCGCCATCCCGATAAGGTTTCGGCTTACGTCGGGACTGGTCAAACCGGCGATCTGCAAGCCAGCGAGCGCTTGTCCTATGCCTTCGTGCTAGCGGAAGCGGAGCGGCGCAACAATCGCCGGGCGCTGAAACAGCTGCATGCCATCGGCGAGCCGCCCTATACGAGCAAGACGATCGGCATACAGCGCCGCTGGCTGATGCGCTTTGTCGGCCTGATGCGCGGCAAAAGTTTCTGGCAAGTCCTGCGCGCGGCGCGCAGCACGCCCGAATCCTCCTTGCGCCAGATCCCGAACCTCTTTCGCGGCGCGATGTTTTCGCTACGGACACTATGGTCGGAGGTCAGTCGCTTGAACCTCGAGACGGCCGTGCCGGAGCTGAAGGTGCCGGTCTTCTTTTTCATCGGACGCCATGATCACCAGGTCGTTGCCGACACCAGTGCCGCCTATTTCGAGAAACTGATCGCGCCGTCGAAAAAGCTCGTCTGGTTCGAGGACTCGGCGCACATGCCGCCCTTCGAGGAAGCTGAGAAGTTCAACGCAAAGCTGATTGAACTGGTGGCGCCGGTTGCCCGCGCAGCAGACTAGCTCTTATACAATTTCGTATATCAACTACACAGACTTCGGCAATTTCCGTTTTGGTGCGATCCGCCCATTCTCTTCTCGATCCGACGAGGCGTTTGGCCATGGCCGAGAACGAGGGATTTAGCGGAGCGGTCGACGGTGGCGTGCGAACCCTGCTGCGCATCGAAGGGCTCATACTGTTGATTGTGGCGGTCGCTTTCTACGAACGCATCGCCGGCGGCTGGGGACTTTTCGCACTCCTTATTCTGGCTCCCGATCTGAGTTTTGCCGGTTATCTGCTGGGATCGCGTATCGGCGCGCTGGCATACAACACGGCGCACTCGACCGTTGGACCACTCGCTTTGGCCGCCGTCGGCATTGCGCTCGATCATCGTCTGGCGCTGGCGCTGGCATTGATCTGGCTGGCGCATATCGGCTTCGACCGCGCGCTCGGCTACGGCCTGAAACATGCGCAAGGATTTATCTTCACCCATCTTGGCCGCATCGGCCGTTCCTCAAAGGAGAGCTAGATGTTCATCGGTCACTATGGACCCGCATTGGCGGCAAAGCCGTTGGAGAAGCGGTTGCCGCTGTGGCTGCTCTTCGTTGCCGTGCAGTGGCTGGATGTCGTCTGGTCCGCGCTGGTGATGCTCCACATCGAGAAGCTGCGCATCGTGAAGGGATTCACGCAAGGAAGCTCGCTCGATCTTTACTACATGCCGTTCACACACGGACTCTTGGGTGCGCTCGCGTTGTCTGTTGCCTTGGGTTCGATCGCGGCGATTTTCTATCGCGATCGGCGCTCGACGATCGTGCTTGTCGTGGCGGGCGCGGTGTTCTCGCACTGGCTGCTCGACCTCGTGGTGCATGTGCCGGATCTGCCGCTGTATGACAATTCGTTCAAGGTCGGGTTCGGATTGTGGCGCTATCTCTGGCTGAGCTTTCCGCTCGAGCTGGCGTTGCTCGTCGCCGGTGCCTGGTTTTACGCACGAGCAGTTCCCTCCTCGACGCGGTTCGGCGATCTGACGCTTTGGCTCTTCGTCGCGGTCATGGCGCTGATCGAGACCTACGGCACCTTTGGTCCGGAACCTTCTTCGCCCATAGCAGAGGCGCAGACGGCACTCGTCGCCTATGCCGTGCTTGCGGCCTTGGCGGGGGCCGTCGACTGGGCCCGCGGAACCACAGGATGGAGCCTGGCGCGGTCGGTTAACTAATTCAGATTGACGGCCCGAGAAGCATCGCTATAACCCCGGCCCTCTGACACGCGTTCCGCCACCGAAGGGAGTGCGCATGGGTACCCAACTTCCGCCCGGCTACAAGCCGGTGGAGAGCGAACCCTTTATGAATGAGCGGCAAAGGGAATATTTCCGCCGCAAGCTCAATACCTGGAAAGACGAAATTCTGCGGGAAAGCCGCGAGACGATTCAGAATCTGCAGGCCGAAACCGTGCCGCATGCCGATCTGGCGGACCGCGCCTCGACCGAGGCGGAGCGCCAGCTCGAACTGCGCACGCGCGACCGGCAACGCAAGCTCATCGCCAAGATCGACGCGGCGCTGCGCCGCCTCGACGACGGCTCATACGGCTTCTGCGAGGAGACGGGCGAACCCATCTCCTTGCGGCGCCTGGATGCCCGACCCATCGCCACGCTGTCGCTCGAGGCGCAGGAGCGCCACGAACGGCGCGAGAAGGTTTATCGCGACGACTAGCCGCAACTTCGTTCAGGCGAGTGGCCCCGCCACGCTGCGAAAGGCGGAAATCACTTTGTCGTACGTGTCGCGCTTGAACGGCACGATGAGGCGCGGCAAGGCCTCGAGTGCGAGCCACTTCCAGGAGCCGAACTCGGGCTCGGCGGTCCGGATGTTGATGTCGCCGTCTTCACCGGTAAAGCGCAAGGCGATCCACTTCTGACGTTGGCCGCGATAACGACCATGCAAGGCAACGCCCAAAAGATGCTGCGGCAGGTCATAGGTTAGCCACTCATCCATCTCGGCGAGATAATCCGCCTTGTCGGTGCCGATCTCTTCCTTCATCTCGCGCAAAGCTGCCTGCAGCGGTGTCTCATCATCATCGATACCGCCTTGCGGCATCTGCCAGCCTTCGATGGTCTGGTCGATGCGGCGGCCGACGAAGACGAGTCCGTCTCGATTGACGAGCATGATGCCGACGCAAGGGCGGTACGGCAGGTCTTCGTGGCTCAGGAACTTGCCGGGTCGGGGCATCAATGGCGGCTTACGGTTTCTTCGCCGCCACTATGGCGGATGCCGGTACCAGAACAAAGCCCCGGCCGGAGAGTCCCTGAGCCCATTGCGTCACGCGATCGATGGTGAGCGGATAGAGAAAGCCGGAGCCGGAGACGGCGCCTCGCGTGCGCGCTTCGATCTCAAGCGCATACAGTTGATGGTCGATTTCCATGGCGGTCGGAATCGAATCGATCGTCGTGATGGACTGGGCGAACGCCGTGCCGGTGCGAGCGGCGACGTCCGGGACCGCAGAACGTGCCGCGATGTCATTCTCAAAGAACAAGAGACCGTGCGCTCTGAGATAGGCCAAAACGGGTTGCAGCGAGTCGGAATCCGACAACAGCCGCGCGCCCAGCAAGTTCGTCACGCCGACATAACCGGTGAACCGCGTCAGCGCCCAGACGAGACGATCGGTGTTCGCATCTTCGCCGATGCCGACCCGCAGGGTATGCGGCCCTGGATCGCTGTCGGAAAAATCGAACGGCTCCATCGGGACTTCGAGCAGGACTTCGTGGCCCTGCCGCCGCGCCTGTGTGACCCATGACTGAATATCCGACGCATATGGAACGAAGGCCAACGTCACCTGAGGCGGAAGTCCGGCGAGTGCAGCAGCCGTTGCCTTCGCACTGATGCCAAGGCCGGTAATGACGATCGCAATCCGCGGTTTGGAACTGTCGGCCACAGGCACCGCATAGGCTTGCATCGGGGTACGGCCATTGGCGGCGATGCGCGGCAGAGGTCCGCGCCCCGTCATCTGGATGAGCGCCGGATCGGCGACGAGCTCGGTGCCGGCATAAACGGGCGCAGCGGTTGCGGTCGGGCCTGGCTGCATCGGTGGCGGCACAGTCTCGGCCGGAACTTCGGGGACGGGAACGGCGACAGGAGCAACGACAGGTTTGACGACCGGCGGGGCAACATGAAGACGAACGACGACGTCGCTCGTTTGCGGTTTTCCAAAAAGTGCCACCGCAATTCCGGTCGCGACAAGCAATGCGAAGACAGAGGCGTATGCAACGGCGAGCACGCGCAAGGCGCGCCGCGTCCCTGTACCCTGGGAACTTTCCGCACTCATGGCGGAAACATAGTGCAATTCAGGGTCAAAGACGCGACTCTCAAGCACCCATTTCAGGCGTGCTCGGGCACACTACCGCCAGCCGCCAAACTCTTGTGCAAATAGCCGAGCGCCATGGTGAGCTGGAAATCGAGGTAGGCGTGGCCCGCCAAAGGAACGATCGGCGAGCCCACCGGCTTCGCCGCCGGCCCTTCGGCCAGGAGATGATACGGAAGGTCCGCTTCGCGCTGATATCGCGGCGCGCCTGCCCCATCGGCGACCGGCATGTCGGGAACGATGCCGGTCACCTGGATTGAGCGGCCCGACGGCGTGTAGTAGCGCGCCGTCGTCATGTGGAGCGCGCCGCCGGCGCCGTTGTCGAGCGGCATCACGGTCTGCACGGAACCTTTTCCGAAAGAGAGCGAGCCCAGGATCGTCGCGCGATGATGATCCTGCAGTGCGCCCGCCACGATTTCGGACGCTGACGCCGTGCCACCGTTGATCAAGACGACGATGGGCTTTCCGTCGGCGATGTCACCGGGGTGCGCATCGTAGCGTTCCATGCTCTGCGTATCGCGGCCGCGCACCGAGACGATCTCGCCGGAGTCGAGAAAGTCGTCCGCCACGTCGATCGAAGCCTGCAGAACGCCGCCACCATTGTTGCGCAGGTCGACAACATAGCCCTTCAGCCCAGGTCCGATCTGGTGCTTGAGATCGGCAATGGCCTTGCGCAGGTCGGGCTCGGTGCGGTCGCTGAAAGCGACGATGCGGATATACCCGACATCGCCTTCGCGATGCCACGTCAGGCGTTCGACTTCGATCGCTTCACGCGTCAGCGAGACAGCGAACGGTTTGGCGTTCGTTCGCCCGACCGTCAACTCGACGTCGGTGCCGACCTTGCCGCGCATGCGCGAGGACACATCGTCGAGCGCATGTCCGTGCATCGACGCGCCGTCGATCGCGATGAGCTCGTCGCCCATTTTAATTCCGGCGCGCGCCGCCGGCGTCGACGGCACCACCGAAACAATGTCGATCGCACCGTCTTTGATCCCGATCACGACGCCGATCCCGCCATAGGCGCCGGCGGCCTTGGTCTGCATCGCGGCGAATGTCCTGGGATCGAAATAGCTGGAATGGGCATCGAGATTGCTCAGCATGCCGCCGATGGCATTCTCGATCAGTTGGCGATCTTCTGGCTCACTCAGGTAATTGTCGCGTACGCGCTCGAACGCAAGTCCGAAGCGGCTCAGTTCGTTCGCGGTGCGAAAGTCGGGCGCGCTCGAACCATATGCAAAGTGCGTGGCGGCAGTGGCAAGACCGACGCCTGCCGCCACCCCGGCTGCAATCAATGAAACGGCTTTGATTGCCCCCGCAGTCTTCATCTAGTTCGCCTGGGCGCTCTTGGTGGTTGGCAGCGATACCTTTCCGTGCAGGAAATCCATGGCGTAGGTCAGCTGGAAGTCGGCCGGCTTCTGGCCGGATGCCGGCGGACGAACGATCGCGGGTGACGTGCGGCGCACGGCGGCCTCGGCATTGGCGAGATGGCCGGGAAGATCGGCTTCGCTTGGCCGTGCGATGCGCGGGATGTCGTCCTCATCGCCTTGTGCCACGGCGACGTCGGGAAGGATTCCCTGCGCCTGGATCGAATGACCGGAGGGCGTGTAATAGCGCGCGGTCGTCAGGCGCAGCGCCCCGCCGCCTTCGCCAAGCGGGATGATGGTCTGCACCGAGCCCTTGCCGAACGAGGTCATTCCCAAAATGGTCGCGCGGTGATGATCCTGAAGCGCGCCGGCGACGATCTCGGACGCCGATGCGGTGCCGCCATTGATCAGGACGACGACCGGCTTACCCTCGGTGATGTCGCCGCCATGGGCGTCATAGCGCTGGGTGTCTTCGGCGTGACGGCCGCGGGTCGAGACGACCTCGCCCGAGGTCAGCATGTCGTCGGAAACCTGAACCGCCTGATCGAGCAGCCCGCCCGGATTGTTGCGCAGGTCGAGCACATAACCTTTGAGGCCGGGCCCGATCTGACGCTTCAAATCGCGCACGGCGTTTTCGAAACCGCTCGCCGTGTTCTCGTTGAAGCCCGGCATGCGGATATATCCGATGTCGCCGTTCCTGTGCCACGTTACTTCGTCGACCGCCACCACGGCGCGCGTCAGCGTGACGTCGAACGGCTTTCTCGCCGCCGCCTTGTCGGTGGTGCGCAGGATCGTCAAGGTGATCTTGCTGCCTTCGGGTCCGCGCATCTTGTCGATCGCAGCGTCGAGATTGAGGCCCTGGACGGCAGAGCCGTTGATCGCGGCGATATAGTCGCCCGCTTTCAATCCAGCCTTGGCGGCAGGCGTATTGTCGATCGGCGATATGATCTTGACGAGACCGTTCTCCATCGTGACTTGAATGCCGATGCCGCCGAAGGAGCCCTTGGTCTGGATCTGCATATCGGCGAAGGCCTTGGCATCCATGTAGCTCGAATGCGGATCGAGGTTCGAAACCATGCCTTCGATCGCAGCATTGATCAGCTCGCTGTCTTCGACAGGGCGCACATAGTTGGCGCGAACGCGTTCAAACGCGTCGCTGAACAAATCAAGTTGACGATAGGCGCTGACATCGTTGGCGCCGCGCGCGGACGGCAAGAGGCCCAGAGCCATGACGAAGCCGGCCACCATGCCGAGGCCGACGAATGCAAAACGTTTCATGATCTCTTTGCCTTCCTTAGATCAGGGCCCAGCAATGGCGTCGGATTGGCGCCCCGCCCATTTTGACGTAGTTCAAAGTATAGCTCGCCATCTTGGCCCATTTGCGGCATAGCGCCCACCGGCTCACCAGCCAGAACAAGGTCGCCTGGCCGCACCATGATCCGATCCAGTCCAGCCAGTACGAGATCGTATCCAGCCGTCACTTCCAGGATCAAGACTTGTCCCGACTTATGGTAAGGACCGGCGAATAATACCTCGCAGTCTGCCGGTGCCACGACTTGTGCTCCCGGAGTCGTTACAAATGTGACACCCGGCGCGCGGTTTCGTCGATCCGGTGCAGTCCGAATGGAACCGACGACCGGCACAAGCAACGCGCCTCGTCCCGGCGCCGAGCGGGAACCCGAGTTCTGGGCGGTAACCAAAACAACGCTTTGCTGGGCTGGGTGCGCGCGCAGGCTCGCCACCTTTGTCAGCAGGGCCTGAAGGTCGGCGGCATGCGCTGCTGCGGCATCCAATTTGGCTTTGAGTGCGCCATATGTCGCGACCGCCGTGGCCGCCTCGGTCTGCTTGGCGGAGAGGAGTTTGTCCAATTCTGCGCGCGCAGCTACCAGCTGGCCTGCGGTCCGCACGGCCTCGGCTCGGCGTACGAGCAAGGCATCACGCGTTCTGCGCAGCGCCTCGACCCGGCGCGCCAGCGTCGCCGCCTGGCCATAGACCTGAGGCAAGGACGCTCCGATCAGCATCGCGCCGCGCGCCGCTCCCAGAGCATCGTCGGGTCGAAGCGCCATCGCCGGCGGCGTGTCGTGCTGCAGCCGTTCGATCACTGCCAGCAATCTGGCGACCGCAACGCGATCGCGGACAAAACCCGCCGACAGGACTTTGTACTGCCCGGCCAGGACCTGGATCTGCGTATCAAGCGCGATCTTCTGTTCTTCAAGCGTCTGGATTCGGGAGGCAGTTTCGATCAACCGTTTGCGCAAGCTCTGAGCCTGGGCCTTAAGACGGTCGCTCTGCGCCCTCGCCGTTTCGACACCGGGCTTGCCTTTCACGATGACGCCTTTGAGCTGACGATACTGTTCCGCCGTCGACGGCAGCTTTGCGGCCACCGGCGCGGGCAAGGCGTGCGAGAGATCGGGCAGAGGTTCAAGCGCCTGTGGCGGAATGCGAGCCGGATGCAAAGCCGCAAGCGGCGGCTTGGGCAGCGGTCGCGGAATCGAGGGTTTCTTCGCACCGCCGAGCAGCGTCGCACAAAAGAGCGCGACACAGATCCGTGCAAGATTGGGGCGCGTGTTCAGACTGCGTTCTCCGCTGCCACCGTCTCGATCAACGAATGCCCCGTCATCGCCTGTGGCTGCGCAACTCCCATGAGGGCCAGAAGCGTCGGCGCCACATCGGCGAGCCGGCCATTGGCCAGCTTGAACGTGCGCTTCGCGTTCACCGCGATGATGGGAACGTCCAACGTTGTGTGCGCAGTGTGCGGCTCGTGCGTCACCGGATCCTTCATCATCTCGATATTGCCGTGGTCGGCGGTGATCAAGAGGACGCCGCCGGCCTGTTCCACAGCTTTGCGCAGCCTGCCGAGGCATTCGTCGATCACGCCCACGGCTTCGATCGCGGCGCCCATGATGCCTGTGTGTCCCACCATGTCCGGATTGGCGAAGTTGACGACGATGAAGTCGTACTTTCCCGAGGCGATCGCCTCTTCGAGCTTGGCGGTGACTTCGCGCGCGCTCATCTCCGGCTTCAAGTCGTAGGTCGCGACTTTCGGGCTTGGTACGAGAATTCGGTCTTCGCCCTCGAAGGTCGTTTCACGCCCGCCATTAAAGAAGAACGTGACGTGGGCGTATTTCTCGGTCTCGGCGATGCGCAACTGCTTGAGCCCAAGCCCAGATACGATCTCGCCCAGCGTGCCCGCGACGTTCTCCGCCGGGAACAGGGCCGACATGAACGTGTTCAGCTCTTCGGAATATTCCGTCATCGATGCGGCGGCGGAGAATTGCACGACACGGCGGCGCTTGAAGCCCTCGAAGTCCTTGTCCAGCAAGGCAAAGGAAAGTTCACGCGCGCGATCGGCGCGGAAATTGGCGAAGACAAAGCCGTCGCCATCCGACATGCCGGCATAGTCGCCGATCACGCAGGGCCGGACGAATTCGTCGCTCACGCCGCTCTCATAGGATTGTGCAATCGCCGTCTTGGCCGTGCTCGCCTTGTTGCCGACGGCGTCGACTATTGCGTCATAGGCCAGTTGCACGCGATCCCAGCGCTTGTCGCGGTCCATCGCGTAGTAGCGCCCCGATACCGTGGCGATGCGAACGCCGGCGAGACCGGCGATGGACTTTTCAAACTCCTCGAGAAATCCAAGCGCACTTTTCGGCGGCACGTCGCGGCCATCGAGCAGGATGTGCACGAAGACGGGAAGCTTGGCCAGGCACAAGGCGTGGACCAATGCCGTTATGTGCGACTGATGGCTGTGAACGCCACCGGGCGAGACGAGCCCCGCAATATGCACGGCGCCTTTCGCTGCGCGCACCTTGGCAATGAGATCGGTGAGGGCCGGCCGCGTCGCCAGCGTTCCCTCTTCGAGAGCAACGTCGATGCGCGGCAGGTCCTGGGCGACGATCCGGCCCGAGCCGATATTCATGTGCCCGACTTCGGAATTTCCCATCTGCCCAGCCGGCAACCCGACGGCCCGACCGGACGTGGCGAGCAGCGCGTGGGGCGAATCCGCCAGCATGCGCGAATAGTTGGGTGTCTTGGCCGCCGCGATGGCGTTGTCCGCGCGCTCGGGTCGAAAGCCCCAGCCGTCTAGGATGCACAGCACCGCAGGTCGTGGGCGAGAAGGGGATGACGCGGCAGGCGGCATTGAAAAACCAGCTTTCCTATGTGCGGCCGACCATAGGAATCCCGGTCCAGCCTGTCTCTGTGCTTATATTCCTATATGGCGGCGCTTTTCAAGGGGTCAGCAGCCTTCGCCCACTCTATATACGTCGGAAATCCAAAATGCCGCAGGCAACAAACTCGCCCGGCGATGACGCAGCGACCAAGTCAGCCAATGCGTGAGCGGTTCGCACGCGAAATTCGGCGCGGTTCTTTGAGTGCCAAAAGATTTCTGCTCAACGCGTAGACGAGTCACGCACCGCACTCGGATTCAGGAATTCTTAAGCCTGTTGCGGTCGCGCCCGCACGACCGATTGCGTTTCAAATCGAAATGCATAGCCGCGTTTGTCGCGCTGCAAACATGCATCGCATGTAGCGAAATTTTAACGCCGCATGCCGAAAGATGGTTAGCAGAATATTCCCGGACGCTTTGATGCCAGACGCGCATGAAACTCACTGCCACAATGCGTTCCGAGTGATGATCGCTGCGCGTTCATGCGTGCGCAGGAATTGAAATGACTCTCACTATCCGATCGATCAGCGAAGAAGCGGCGCCGACGCCGGCGCAGGATCTCGAAAAGCTTTTGGCAGCGGCGGCTGTGTTTGTGCGCCGGCATGCGATTGCGTCGATCTATCATGCTGGCTCTGGCCATCCCGGCGGCGCGATGTCTGCCGCCGATCTGCTCGCATGCCTGTTCGGCGCCGAATTGAATTTCTGGCCCAACGCGATCGAGGATCCCGACCGCGACCGCTTCGTGCTCTCGAAAGGTCACGCCGCACCGGCGCTCTATGGCATCGGGGCGCACTACGGCTTTTGCGACTCCAAGGCTGCGCTCGGCTTGCGCAAGCTCGGCAGTACCTTTCAAGGCCATCCGCATGTTCTCGATCTGCCTTGGGTCGATGCCAGCACCGGTTCGCTGGGCCAAGGCTTTTCCGTCGCGCTCGGCATGGCGATGGGTCTCAAGCTCAAGCGCAGCACGGCGCGCGTCTACACGTTGCTCGGCGACGGCGAACTACAGACAGGAGAAGTATGGGAGGCCGCGATGTGCGCCACCCATCATCAACTCGACAATCTCTGCGTCATCATCGACTACAACAAGTTGCAGAGCGATAACCGCAACGATGCTATCATGCGGCTCGAACCGCTGACGGCGAAGTGGCGCGCCTTCGACTGGGCAATCGCGGAAGTCGACGGCCACGACGTTGCGCAGATTCTCTCGACCTTTCGCCGCGCCGGCGCCACGCATCATCGCCCTTCAGTGATCATCGCCCACACCACCAAGGGCAAAGGCGTGCCGTTCATGGAGAATAACCCCTCCTGGCACGGCAGCGTGAAGGTGACGCGCGAACAGGCAGAAGAAGCGTTGCTGGCGCTCGGCGCCAATCGCAACGAGATCAAGGAATTCCTGGATGTCGATGGTGGCTGAAGTTCCGCAACACATCGGGGCCAGGGCAATCACCCTGGACGAGGCGTTCGGCAGAACGCTTGCCGAGCTTGCCGGCGAGTTCGCCAATCTCGTCGTTCTCGATGCCGACAACGCCGGTGACACCGGTGGACATTATTTTCGCAAAAGTCATCCCGAACGCTTCCTGCAATTCGGCATCGCCCAGCAGAACATGATGGCCGCCGCCGGCGGACTTGCCGCGGTCGGCCTTTTGCCTGTCGTCACGACGTTTGCAGTCTATTGCCTGCGCGCGGTGGAGCAGGCGCGCCTCTCCCTCGCCTACTCACGACGCAACGCCAAGATCGTGGCGAGCCATCCCGGACTCGACGCCGGCCCCGACGGCGGTTCGGCACAGGCGCTCGAAGATCTTGCGGCGTTTCGCGCCATCCCGGGCATGACAGTGATCTCGCCGGCCGATCCCATCGAAGCGGCGCTTGCTACGCGCGCGATCCTGGACTTCGACGGCCCGGTCTACATGCGGACCGGCTGCAACCCGGCCAAGCGCCTGTTCAACGACGATCACCGCTTTGAAATCGGCAAAGGCCGCGTCCTGCGCGACGGTAGCGACGTCACGCTCGTCGCCTGTGGCTTGGAGGTGGCCCGCGCGCTGGAGGCGGCCGAATTGCTGGTACGCGACGGCGTGTCGGCGCGGGTCGTCAACATGGCGACGATCAAGCCGATCGACCGCACGCTCTTGGTCCGTTGCGCCGTCGAGACTGGCGCCTTCGTCACCGCGGAAGATCACAATGTTCATGGCGGGCTTGGAAGCGCGGTCGCCGAAGCGCTCGCGGCGATGTCGCCCAGCCCGGTCGAATTCGTCGGCGTCAAGGACGTGTTCGGAACCTCCGGCGAGCCGGAAGAGTTGGCGGAGAAGTTCGGTCTGACCGCGCCGCACATCGCGCACGCGGCCAAGCGTGCCGTCGAACGCAAACGCAACATTGCCGGCCGTCGGAAGAATTTCAGATGAACCGGACCGATTTCTGATGGGAAAGACGCTGCTCATCATCTCGGGCGGACTTGAGGCTCTCGACGTGGTCAAGCGCGCCAAGGAGATGGGCCACTATGTGGTCGTTTCCGACAGCGACTATCAGGCACCGGCGATTACCTTCGCCGATTCCTGTCTGATCGCCGACGTTTATGGTGCAAATGAAACGGCCGCTGCCGCCGAACGCTTCAGCCGCAAAATCCGCAAAATCGACGGCGTGCTCTCCATTGTAGACGCCACGATCACGGCCGCGACTGTGAGCAGGCGGCTTCGCGCTCCCGGCCTACCGCTCGTCACCGCCGAACTTGCATCCGACAAGCTCGCCCTGAAACGCCGCCTCGCCGAGTGCGGTGTCGCGGTTCCCTGGTCCAGCGAAGTCGAAACGCCGCAAGCACTGCAACGCGTCGCGGTCGAGCGTGGCCGCGATCTCGTGATCAAGCCGGCCGACGGGCATGGCTCGCGCGGCGCGCAACGCGTGGCGCAAGTCGCCGATCTGAGCCAGGCTTTCCTGTTCGCGCGCGCACATTCTCCGAGCGAGCGCGTCATGGTCGAACAGTTTCTCGGCGGTCCGCAAGTTTCGACTGAGTCCATCGTGGTCGATGGCCAATGCTTCACGCCCGGCCTCTCCGACAGAAACCATGACGATCTCGAGCGCTTCGCGCCCTTCTTCGTGGACAATGGCGGCGACTTTCCGAGCCAGTTGCCCGAGACGATGCAATCCCAAGTGCGCGACGTGGTGGCGCGGGCGATCGCCGCGCTCGGCCTAACGCATGGCACGGTCAAGGGCGATGTCGTCGTCCATGACGGCAAAGCCACTGTGATCGAACTTTCCCCATGCCTGTCGGGAGGCTTCGTTGGCCTCCATACCGGAGTCGATTTTATCGGCGCAGCGATCAGAATCGCACTTGGCGAGCCGGTGAATGCTGATGAACTGGCCCCGAAACAGGCGCTCCCTGTCGTCCAGCGCTACGCGTTTCCGCAAGCCGGCGAAGTCGTTTCGGTGTCGGGCGTCGAGGACGCCCGAAAAATTGTCGGCGTCAGCGACGTGATCGTCACCGCGAAGCCCGGCGACATCATCCCCTCCGCCGGCGACGAACAGCCATCCGCCGCCATGGTGTTGACGACCGGCGCGTCGCGCGACGACGCGCTCAAAGCGGCGAACGACGCGCTCGCCTGCCTGAAGTTTGCCATCAAGTGACTGCGCCTTATTGCGCGGCTTCGTGAGTCGACAAGAACGCGCGGACATCGGCCGCCGACTGGTCGGCCACTTCCTCCATCGGAATGTGTCCGGTCGCAGGATAGACGATGAGCGTCGAGCCCGGGATTGCCGCCTTCCAGGTATGAGCAGTCTCGACGGGAATGAGATGGTCCTCCTGGCCCCACAAAATAAGCACGGGCATCTTCAGCGCGCGCACGTGCGCCTTCACATAGCCGTAGTCCTCCATCTGATTGAACCGCTCGAACGTTGCCTCGCGCGTACCCTTGAGCAGTGCCATGTCGGTGTAGAGATCGATCATCTGCTCGGTCAGAACGGATTTGCGCACGATCGCCTTGCCAAGCCCCTCGCGCGCAAGTGGCCTCGGATTCGCATGCGCCATCACCGATTGCAGCCAGGGCATACGCAACAATTGGAACGCGAGCGGGATCCTGTCGCCCATTTTCCCCGGCATGCCGCCGGCATCGACGAGGATGAGCGCGCTCACGCGGTCGGGATACATCTCCGCAAAACGGGCGGCGACGCCTCCCCCCATGGAATTTCCCGCCAGCGCGAATTTTTTGAGACCGATCTTGTCGGCAAATTGCGCGACGAAAATCGCCATGCCTATCGTCGAGTACTCATGATTGGGGACGGCGCCCGTCAGGCCGTGACCGGGCAGATCGAGCGACACGACGCGGAAGCGATCCGACAACTTCTTCGACCATGGTTCCCAGGTGAACAGCGAGGCGTTCGAACCATGCAGAAGCATTAGCGCGGGCGCCGTCGCTGCGCCGCGAATGCGGTAATGCACCCGCGCGCCGTCAGGCAGAACGACGAACTGCGACGGCGGCGTGGCGTATTTGGCTTCGAGCGTGGCGCGCGGAATGTCGGCAGCGCTGAGCATATAAGCAGCAACGCCGAGCAAGACGGCGATGACGGCAACAACGATCAGAAAACGGCGCATGCGGCCCCCTTGGCTTCATACTGGGCGATGGTATTCGCGAGTCTTTGCGTCAGTCGAGGCAATTCAACAGGGATTCCTGATTGGGGCGCGCCGCGATGCGGATTTCCTTCAAGGCGAGCGGCGCCAATGAGGCCGCCGTCGCCTGGCTGATGCAGGCCGCGATCATCTGGCTGGCGTGCTCTGTCAATCCGGCGGCGGTAAGGGACTGCACAAAGGCGCGCGCGCTTCTCGGCGAGAACAGCAGCACCGCAGCGATGCGGTTTGCGTCAATCTCGTCGGCGGCGTTCGTCGGCAGCTCGCCGACTGCGATCACGTCATAGAGAATTTCGCTTCGGACCTGGAACCCCGAGGCCGTCAAGGCTTCGGCCAGCTTTCCTGGCGCATCGGCGCCGGCGGCATGCAGCAAGGCGCCGGCCCCAGGCGATGTCCAGCTCGGCACCGCTTGCGCGAGCGCGGCCGCATCGCCGTCGGCACTTCTGACTCTGTTGAAGCCAAGCGCTTGCGCGGCCTGCGCCGTCTGCGGCCCGACAGCAAATACGGGCACGTCGCGCCGCTCTGTCCGTTGCGCCAGCGCGCGCACGCCGTTGGCGCTCGTTGCCAGGATCGCCTGCACGCCCGTCAGATCGATCTCCGTGCCGCGACGAAACGCGACGCGCAAGAGCGGCGCGACGACGACTTCGTGGCCGCGCGCGGCGAGCAGAATCTGAATCTCGAGTGCGTCGTCGAGCGGCCGCGTCACCAATACGCGCATCAGAGGGCGAGCCATTTGGCGACGCGCGGCTTCAGCGCCAAACCGCAATCGCGACCGGCCCTCTCCGCCGCTTCACGGGGGGTGTGGCCAAGCGCGGCGGTGAAACTTGTCGCCGCAAAATCGCTTCCATCCGGCGCCAGCACTTCGCCACGAAACGAAAGCATGCCGTCTTCGACTTGCGCGAGACCCGCGATCGGCGTGCGACATGAGCCATCGAGCGCCGCTTGGAAGGCGCGTTCGCAGAGGAGCGCGATTTCGCTGGGATCGTCGTTCAAGAAGCCGAGCATTTCGCGGACCGAGGTGTCGGTTTTGCGGATTTCGATGCCAAGCACGCCCTGCCCGAGCGACGGCAGCCAATCGGAGACGGACAGAATCTCAGTGGCGCGTTCCCCAAGGCCGAGACGCTTCAGTCCGGCATAGGCGAGGAAGATCGCATCCATCTCACCCGCATCGAGCTTGCGCAGTCGCGTGTCGACGTTGCCGCGCAGAAGCACGAGGTTCAGATCGGGGCGTCTGCGTGCCACTTGCGCCTGGCGTCTGACCGAGCTTGTCCCGACGCGCGCGCCAGCGGGGAGCTCGCCGAGTGTTCGCGCCTTGTGCGACACGAAGGCTTCGCGCGGATCCTCGCGCTTGAGGAAGGCACATAGCTCGAGGCCTGCGGGCAACTCCGTCGGCACGTCTTTCATGGAATGAACGGCAAGGTCGATGTCGTCGCGCAACAGTGCGTCTTCCAGTTCCTTGATGAACAGTCCCTTCCCGCCCGCGTCGGCCAGCGAACGATCCAGGATGCGATCGCCGCTTGTCTTGAGGATGACGAGATCGCAAGAGCGACCACGTCCGGCAAGCGCGGAGCGGACCATTTCGGCCTGCACCAGCGCCAGCTTCGAGCCGCGCGTGCCGAGGCGAAGTGTGCGATTTTGCGGCATGGCGCCAAAGGGTTTAGAGGACTGGCGCAACCCTGGCAAAGGCCGCATCGCTTGCGCGCACTCACGGTATTGGGCATCGAGACGAGCTGCGATGAAACCGCGGCGGCAGTGGTGCGCGGCTCGGCACCCGGCCCTGGCACCATCCTCTCCAACATCGTGTTCAGCCAGCTTGAAGAGCATCGTCCTTATGGCGGTGTCGTTCCCGAGATTGCATCGCGCGCCCATGTCGAAAAGATCGATGCGATCGTGAGCGAAGCGCTCAAAACGGCCGGCGTCGCATTACGCGATGTGGATGTCGTTGCCGCGACCGCTGGTCCGGGCCTGATCGGCGGCGTCATGGTCGGGCTGACGACCGCAAAAGCCTTGGCGCTCGCGGCGCAAAAGCCGCTCGTTGCCATCAACCATCTGGAAGCCCACGCACTGACCGTCAGGCTGACGGAAGGCGCGGATTTTCCCTACCTCCTGCTTCTGATCTCGGGCGGACATTGCCAGCTGCTCGGCGTCGAAGCTGTCGGCAAGTTTCGTCTTTATGGTACGACGATCGACGATGCCGTCGGCGAGGCGTTCGACAAGACGGCAAAACTGTTGGGCCTACCCTATCCCGGCGGTCCCAACATCGAAGGCTTGGCGAAGCGGGGAAACACGAAGCGTTACGCCTTGCCGCGGCCAATGCGCGGGCGCGACGGCGCAGACTTTTCATTCTCCGGATTGAAAACCGCGGTTCGCCAGCTGGTGCAAAACGACGACGTGAATACGTCCGACGTCGCTGCTTCGTTTCAGGCAGCCGTGATTGATATTCTTGTCGAACGTACGGCGGCGGCCATGGCGATGTTCCGCTCCGATTTTCCGCGCGCGCGCGATGCCGCGTTCGTCGTTGCCGGTGGCGTGGCGGCGAACGGCGCCATCAGACAAGCGTTAGGTGAATTGGCGTCTCGCGAAGGGTTCGAGAAAAAAATACCCCCGCCCGGGCTTTGCACGGACAACGCCGCGATGATCGCCTGGGCAGGGGTAGAAAAAGGCCAACTGGGTTATTTCGACGGCATTGGGGTATCGCCGAAAGCCCGTTGGCCGCTTGCCGGAACGCCGCGCGGGGGGAGCGGAGGCGCGCCGGCAAAGGCTTGAAAAGCTCCTTAGATGTTCACGAACTGTGCGAAGGTCAGAAACCCTGCCAGAACCAGGATGGCTCCGGTGAACAGGTTGTCGACCAGGCTGTTGAGTCCGGAATGCTCGATCGGAACCAGACGATTGATATGGGTCATGACAAGTACTCCTCTTGGTCTGACCGAGCAGTGCGCCCACGCCCCATTCGGTCTGAATTTGGTTGGGCGCCATCGCCCGACAAGAGGGATATAGGGTGCAGGAGTTTGCTTTCAATGAACGAATTGAAAAGTATTTAGCATTTACATATTGTTTTTTGAAGTATAACTACCTGATATACCTATGTATTTGTGCGATGCAGCAAGAAGCTATGCATTAAGGGCATAGGAGGAACTCGCCCGCTGTGAGGATCGCCACTTGGAACATCAACTCGGTCCGACACCGGATCGGACTGGTCTCGCGGTTCCTCCGAGACCATCAGCCGGACGTCCTGGCGCTGCAGGAGACCAAGGTCGAAAACGACTGGTTTCCGGGGGAGGGGCTAAAGAGGCTGGGTTACATCCACCAGGCGATCAACGGCCAGAAGGCCTATCACGGGGTCGCCATCCTCTCGCGCATCCCTTTTCGCGAGACCCAGGCGATCGACTTTTGCCGCGAGGGCCATGCCAGGCATGTCAGCGTCACGCTCGCAAATGGCGTCGAGCTGCACGATTTCTACGTCCCGGCCGGGGCCGATGTTCCCGATCCGATCAAGAATCCGAAATTCGCCCACAAGCTCGACTTCATGCGCGAGATGGAAAAGCGCTTCGCCGCGCGCAAAGGCAGATCCGACCAGCGCGTGATCATCGTCGGCGATTTCAACGTCGCTCCGCTGGAGCACGACGTCTGGAGTCACAAGCAGCTTTTGGACGTCGTCAGTCACACGCCGGTCGAGACCGATCTCTTGGGCGACGTGAAAGCCGCGTTCGACTGGATCGACGTGACGCGCGAATTCGTGCCGCATGACCAGAAGAGCTATTCCTGGTGGAGTTACCGCGCCATCGACTGGGAAGCCTCGAACCGCGGCCGTAGGCTCGATCACATCTGGGTCAGCCAGGCACTGAAGAGCGGGCTGAAGTCGCAGTCCATCATCAGCAAGATGCGGGGCTGGCAAAAAGCCTCAGATCACGTGCCGGTGATTGTGGACATCGAGGTCTAAGCGGTCTTCGTCGCGTCGGGCCGCTTGAGCGGCGAGATCATGATCGTTGCGGTCGATGTGGCGACGACCTTCCCGTCTTCGCGCGCCAACGTCGCTTCGAGGAAGTTGATGGTTCGACCGCGCTTGATGACTCTGGCTTCGGCGACATGGCGCCCCGCCGCGCCCTGGTTGAGATAACTGACTTTCATTTCGAGCGTCGGCGCGATCTCGCCCCATTTGGCGATGAAGCCGGCCGCAACGGCGAGCACATCGTCCATCACGCAGGCGATGGCGCCGCCGTGCAGCGCACCGAAGCGGTTGAAATGCGGCTCGCCGAGGTCGTAGCCGATCTTGACCCAGCCTTCCTCGACATCGACTTCGAGCAGCTCCTGGTTCAACCAGGCCGAACAGGGCGCAGCGCGCCGGAAGATCGCTTGGACATTGGGGGGAAATTCGTCGGCCTTGGACTTGTCGATGACGCGGCGCATGGCTCTCTTCTGCTATAGCAAGGCGGCATCCTGCATGAACCCCGACGGAAAAGACAAATTGCGCATCGCCTTCATTCGACACGGCCCGACCCAATGGAATGATGAGGGCCGTCTCCAAGGCAGAAAAGACATTCCACTGAGCGAGACAGGTCGGCTCAAGATGTCGACCTTGCGCCCGCCGGCCGGATTTGAATCGGCGCGCGCCTATGTCAGTCCGCTCTCGCGTGCACGGGAAACTTCTCAGCTATTGGGTTTGGCCGACGCAACGGTCGACGAACGCTTGAGCGAACATGGCTGGGGAAGTTGGGAAGGATTGACCCGCGAAGAGATCCTGGCCCGCGACGGCCAGGACGCGTTCGAACGGGCAGGGCGCGGCATCAATTTCACGCCCAAGGATGGAGAGAGCACGCGTGAACTCGTGGCGCGTGTTGCCGCGTTTCTCATTGATGTCGCGAAGGAAGACGACGATGCGATTGCCATCACGCATCGCGGCATTCTGCGCACCGCGTACACGCTGGCGACGGGTTGGGACATGGCGAGTCCCATGCCTGAGAAGCTCGACTTGACCTGCGCCCTCATCCTCACGCTCAAGCCGGGCGGCCAAGCGGAGATCTCCGAACTGAATGTTCCGCTCAGATCCAGAAGGGCTTCAGGCGTTTGAAATCGCGCCAGGCGCGCATCGCGCGGCGCGCGAGGCGCTTTTCGCGCGCCTTGTACCAGCCATTGACCGCGCCTTTGGCAAAACCCAGATCCGGTCCATCGCCCATGAGCGCCAGAACGCCCGAGACGCCATGCGCGTCATTCGCAGCGCCCAGCGCATCGAGCAGACCCTTGAGCGCCTTGATGTATTTCTTCGTTCGTCTTTTGGGGTAGAGCGGGGCAAAGAATTCCGCCGCATAGCGCAACTTCTTGAGCGCGATGCGTAGCTTGTGCGTGCGTGAATCATATGTGCCGTGGGCGCGCTTGCCGCGCTTCTTCGTCTGGGTGTAGAGCGCATCGAGAGCGCGGCTCGAGAATTTCTCTATCCGTGCGCCGTCACGCGGCAGCGTCTCAGCCACCGCGGCGACGTCGTTCAGGAACAAGCCGAATTCGGGATTTTGAATTTCCGCGACGGCGTCGTCCCAGGCTTCGCCGCGGGCATGACGCAACGCCAGTTTGAGCGCCGAAAAGGATTCGTGTTCCGCGAATTTGCGGGCCAGCGGCGGCAGCAGTTCGCTCGAAAAGACGTCCAGATCACGCGCCGGACCGAAGACGTTAGCGAGTCTGCGGCCGCGCTTGCCCAGCGTCCTGAACTCGGGCGTATCGGCGCCGAACGATTTGAGGGCCATTTGCAGGCGGCGCAGACCGACGCGGATTTGATGAATGCCGCGCGGCTCATGCGCGCGGATCGCCGGAGCATTGCCTCCGACTTGTGCCAGGCACTCGAGAACAGTGGCGCGGAACGCTTCTTCGACCGACATGCGCCGTGTGAGGCGGACGCGGCGTGCCGTCACCGCCCGCGCATTGGCGACGCCATGCGTTGGACGATAGGAGCGAACGATGGCGACGCGCTGTTCCATCCGCGCATCATTCCTCACCCCAGACGAACCGGCAATCCCGCTTTCGCCAACGCCTGTTTCGCCTCGGCGATCGTGACTTCGCCGAAGTGGAAGATCGAGGCGGCCAGAACGGCATTGGCATGGCCTTCGTGCACGCCCGCCACGAGATCGTCGAGTTTTCCTACCCCGCCGGAGGCGATGACCGGCACGCCGACCGCATCGGCAACCGCGCGTGTCAAAGAAGTGTCATATCCGGCCCTGGTCCCGTCGCGGTCCATGGAGGTGAGGAGAATCTCGCCGGCGCCATAGTCCGCGAGCTTTTTGGCGTGGGCGATGGCGTCGATCCCCGTGGCATTGCGCCCGCCATGGGTGAAGACCTCAAAGGGTGGGGCGTTGTGATTGTGCGCGCCCTGCTTGGCATCGATCGCGGCGACGATGCATTGGCTGCCGAATTTCGTCGCCGCTTCGCGCACGATTTCGGGGCGACGCACGGCCTCGGTGTTGATCGCGACCTTGTCGGCCCCTGCGAGCAGCAGGGCGCGGATATCGTCGAGCGTGCGCACGCCGCCGCCGACGGTGAGCGGCATGAAGCAGACATCGGCCGTGCGGCGCACGACGTCCAGCAGCGTGCCGCGCTTTTCATGGCTTGCGGTGATGTCGAGAAAACAGAGTTCGTCGGCGCCCGCCGCGTCATAGATCATCGCCTGTTCGACGGGATCGCCCGCGTCGCGCAACTGCTCGAACCTGATGCCCTTGACGACACGGCCGTCCTTCACATCGAGACAGGGAATGACGCGGATCTTGAGCATCAGCGCCGCCCCTGGCGCGCCAGCGCCGCGATGTTGAAGAGCGCACGCGCCGTCACCGTTTCGGGCGTCACCCCCGTCGTCTTGCACAAGGCTTCGGTTTCCAAAAGCAGATCGAGCGCATCGGCGAGGCGAGGCGAGTCCCAATTGTTGAGTTGGAGCTTGAACGACGCCTGACGCATGAAGTGCACCGGTGGGCGGAGCTTGCGCATGGCGCCGTCGGCGGTTTCGCCCTTGTCCATCTCCGCCCGTGCAAGCGCGAGCTTCTGGAAATGCGACATCGCCATGCGCACCATCCCGACCGGCGAGCTGGCGGCGAGCCAGAGACGTTCGAGCGCAACATCGAGCCGCTTCAGTTCGCCTTCGCCGGCCGCGTCGAGTGCTTCTTCGCTGCGCACTTCCGCTTCATCGCCCAGCACGGCGCGCACGTCGTCGAGCGTCACCTGTTTTTGTCCATGGGCATAGAGCGCGAGCTTCTCCAGCTCGCGCCGCGTCACGCCGCGGTCGGAGCCCAGTCGCGACGCCGCATAGTCGAGCGCGTCCGGCGTGATGGCGAGACCTTCGGCCTTGAGCGCGCTGCGCACGACATCGGGGAGATCGCGTGCCGTGTCGCCATAGCAGGCGATGGACGCCGCATTGTAGGCGGCTTCGAACACGCGGCGAATGGCGGCGCTCTTCGAAAGATCGCCGCCTTCGACGACGATGAGCGCGTCGCCCGCAGGTTCGTCGAGAAACTCTTCGAAAAGCTTGGCCAGGCTGTTGCCGGCGCCGCGCACGCGCACCACACGCCGTCCGCCCAGCATGGCAATGGCGGCTGCCTCGTCGAACAGGCGAGCCGGATCGGCCGTCAGAACTCCGTCGTCCAGATCGGCGATCAGAAACGGATCCTTGAGGTCGGGGACGATCGACTGGATCAGCGTTTCGGCGCGCTCACGGACAAGGCCCTGATCCGGTCCGAAGATGAGCGCCGCCACCAGGTCTTTAGGCGGGCGGGTGAGCGTGCGCTCGATGCTGGCGCCTTTGACTTCGGTCATCGCTTGGAAAAGTAGACGTTGAGATCGAAGCGGATGCGGTTGGCGATATCCTGCGCCGCACGTTTGTCGGCATCCTGCTGCGCAATCAGCGTCCCGTAGTTGGCACTGGATGAGGACGGCAGGACGTTGTAGGCGGAGAGCCCGGTCTCCGCGCCCTTGGTCACGATGTGACCCGCTGCGTCGAAGAGCTCGTACGTGACCGTCAACGTGTCGTTGTAGCGGGTGATCGTCGCGTCGTTCTGCAGCGCGATACCTTGCGTCGTCTGGGTCAGACCAAGCTTCAAACGATAGGACGCGCCGCCCGGCGTTCCCGGACCGTCGAGCAGATCGATCATGGTGTTGCGCAATTCGTAGCCAATCCGCTCGGGCACCGGCTCGACATAGATCGATGACAGTGTCCCCTGCATGTCGCCGTTCATGCCACCATAGAGCGGATGAAAGCCGCAACCGCCAAGCAGCAACGATGCGATGATGGCGGCGGCGCGTTTCATGCGACGACGTTCACGATGCGGTTCGGCACGACGATGACCTTCTTCGGCGCCTTTCCCGCAAGCGCGCGTATGACGCCATCGCGCGCCAGGGCAGCGTTCCTGACCGTTTCCTCATCGGCGTTGGCGGCGACGGTAACTTCGTCGCGACGCTTGCCGTTGACCTGAATGGCGATCGTGATCGACTCGGCGCGCGTCAGCTCTGCGTCGAATTTCGGCCACGGCGTTGCGACGACCATGGCCTTGTGCCCGAGCGCCTCCCAGCACGACTCTGCCAGATGCGGCATCATCGGGCCGACCAGGAGCACCAGCGCCTCCAACGCTTCGCGGCGGACCGCGCCAGACACCGCTTCCGCCGCCTGGATCGCGTTGGCTAGCGAATAGAGCTGCGCCACGGCGCGATTGAAACGCAAATGCTCGAGATCATCTGTCACCGCCGCAATGGCGCGATGCGTGGCGCGACGCAAGTCGAGATCCGCACCACCGGCGTCGCGAACCGCGGTTCCCGGTGGCGGCAGATCGTGCGCCTCGGTGACTAGGCGATGGACGCGCTGGATGAAGCGCCAGCAACCTTCGGCGCCCGATTCCGACCAATCGACATCACGCTCGGGCGGAGAGTCGGAGAGCATGAACCACCGAATGGTGTCGGCGCCGTAGATGTCGACGATCACCTCCGGCGCCACCACGTTCTTCTTCGACTTCGACATCTTGATCGAAGGCCCGATGGTGACGGCCTGGTTGGACCCTTTGCGGATCGCCGTGCCATCACTGCGCTTGTCGACTTCCTCCGGCAGCAGCCAGTTGCCGTCCTGATCCTTATAGGTTTCGTGGCAGAGCATGCCTTGGGTGAACATGCCGGCGAACGGTTCGTCGATGTTCGTGTAGCCGAGCTTCTTCATCGCGCGCACGAAGAAACGCGAATAGAGCAGGTGCAAAATCGCATGCTCGATCCCACCAATATACTGATCGACCGGCAGCCAGTAGTTCGTCGCCTCGCGGTTGACCGGCTCTTTGGCATGCGTGTCGCAGAAACGCGCGAAGTACCACGACGAATCCACGAAGGTGTCGAGCGTATCGGTGTCGCGCACTGCTTCGCCGCCGCAGGATGGACACTTCGTGTGCTTCCAGACCGGATCGTGATCGAGCGGATTGCCGTGAACCTCGAAATTGATCGTGTCGGGCAAAGTCACCGGCAGGTCCTTCTCGGCGACCGGCACCACGCCGCATGTGGCGCAATGGATCATCGGAATCGGACAGCCCCAGGGCCGCTGGCGCGAAACCAGCCAGTCGCGCAGACGATAATTGATCGTGCGCTTGCCGACGCCCAACGCTTCGAGCCGTGACGCGACCTCGTTCTTGGCCTGATCCACATCCAGCCCATCGAGGAAACGCGAATTGGCGAGTCGGCCGGGCCCGACATAAGCCTCGCTACCGATCGCGAACGACTTCTGATCGGCACCTTCCGGAATGACGACCGGCAGAACCGGGAGCTTGTATTTGCGCGCGAATTCCAAATCGCGCTGGTCGTGCGCTGGGCAGCCGAAGATCGCGCCGGTGCCGTAGCCCATCAAGACGAAGTTCGCGACCACCACCGGCAGCTTCCATTCGGCATCGAAGGGATGGGCGGCTTTGAGGCCGGTGTCGTATCCCATCTTCTCGGCGGTCTCGATGTCGGCTTCGGCGGTGCCAATGCGGCGGCACTGGACGACGAAGTCGCGCAACTTCGCATCCTTCTTCGCCAATTCCTCCGTCAACGGATGATCCGGCGAGAGCGCGACGAAACTGGCGCCGAACAAGGTGTCCGGGCGCGTCGAGAACACGTCCAGCTTCTCGCCGTTCGACAAGTCAAAGGCGAAGCGCAGACCCTCCGAACGGCCGATCCAGTTGCGCTGCATGACGCGCACTTTTTCCGGCCAGCGGTCGAGCGTATCGAGCCCGGCCAGGAGATCGTCGGCGAAGGCAGTGATGCCGAAGAACCATTGCGACAGCTTGCGCCGTTCGACTGGCGCATTCGAACGCCAGCCGCGGCCATCGATCACCTGCTCGTTGGCGAGCACGGTCATGTCGACCGGATCCCAATTGACGTCGGCTTCGCTGCGGTGAACGAAGCCCGCCTTGTAGAAATCGAGGAACAATTTCTGCTGATGCTTGTAGTAGTCCGGATCGCAGGTCGCGAATTCGCGCGTCCAGTCGAGCGACAGGCCCATCAGCTCGAGTTGTGCCTTCATGATGACGATATTGTCGTAGGTCCATTTGCGCGGATCGATGTTCCTTGCGCGCGCGGCGTTTTCCGCCGGCAGGCCGAAGGCATCCCAGCCCATGGGATGCAGCACGTTGTAGCCTTGCGCGCGGCGGAAGCGGGCGATTACGTCGCCCATGGTGTAGTTGCGGACATGCCCGATATGGATCTTCCCGGAAGGGTAGGGAAACATCTCGAGCACATAGCATTTCGGCTTGGAGGAATCGGTCGGCGTGACGAAAGCGTGCGCCGCCTGCCAGGCGCGCTGCCATTTTTGTTCCGATTCCTTGGCGTTGTAACGCGCCATCGTCGCTCAGTCCTTCCGTTGCCGGATCGTCGGGCGCTGAGGCCTCCGGCACGGATCAGGCTACAGCGATTTGCGTGTTCTAGCTGCCTCCGCTGGCAAGTCGAAGCTCGCGAGCACGCGTCAGTATGGCATCTTCGAGCTTGATGGCAGTGTCGGGTGCGACCTGGGCGTCGGCCCAGCCGTCAGCGGACTTGGTCTGGCGGAAGACAGCGACCTTCAACCCGTCGGCGCGCAGATTGCGATCGAGGATATACACCGTGACCTTCATCCGTTCGGCTGGAGCCTCGGGCGCCGAATACCACTCGGTGATGACGACGCCGCCGAATGGGTCCGCCGAGGCGAGCGGGATGAACGACAATGTGTCCAGCGTCGCATGCCAAAGATAGGAATTCACGCCCAGTGTGCGGCCGCCGCCGGCCGAAATCGCGGTCGAGCCTGCGCTCGTGTCCGGCATCGTGTTATCGGAATCGCAGCCAGCCAAAATCAAGGCCAAGGCCAGAACAGTCAGAATCCGCATTGGGCCGCTTTCGTTCTTTTGGACGCTTGGACGGCGTCCTTCGCGCGTCCCCCCTGACGCGGGCTTATACGTGGCCCTCCGAACGCGTGCAATGTCGAAGGGGAAACTCAGGATTTGCGTTGGAAGGCGCTTTGCAAAATCCATCCGAGCATGAGACACGGCGAGAACGAGATCTGCACGGCCGACTCGCAACCCAGGACGTTGGGACAACATGGCGAAGAAATTCTGGGCGCTGGCGAGTTCGGCGGGCGTCGCCTTGCTGGCGTCGTTCCCGGTGCGCGCCGCCTCGTGGGACGATTGGAGCATTTCTCCGCTTTCCGGCAGCTTCGGGAATCTCAACTACTCCGTCGGCGGTCAAGCCTACGGCAGCGCCTATTGGGCGGATCAGCCTGGCGCGCCCGGTCTTGATCAATCCGGCGTGACGGGTGCCGCCTCGCTCAACGCGCGACTGGAGCGCGACTATGACAGCGGCTTGGCGCTCGCGCTCAAGGGTACATTCGAAATTTATCACGATCAGCTTTCGGGCGATAACTACGGCAGCGACTTCGTCCAGAAGATTTATGGTTCGGTGCAGACCGGACTCGGACGCGTCGACCTCGGCAATTCCGATGGCGCCGCCTATGCTCTCTCCATTACCGGACCGACAGTGAATCCCGAGGTCACCATCGACAACTCGAACGCGACATTCTTTCGCGATCCGACGACGGGGCGCGCCTTTACGAATATCTTCGAACTGAACAGCGCGGTCGAGTCGTCGCTGAACTACGCCAAGGTTTCCTATTTCAGCCCCCGCCTCTTCGGCGTGCAGATCGCGGGCTCGTTCACGCCGTCGCAGGGCAAGGACGTTTTGCCGTTCCTCAATTCCGGGCCCCAGGTCGCGAACCGGCAGACCAACATGTGGGAAGCTGCGGTCAATTACAGCAACACATTCGGACAACTGACATTCGGCCTTTATGGCGGCTTCGTCTTGGGCCACAACGCAGCCAAAACCGTGGGACACAGAGGCCTGACCGATTGGAGCGTCGGCAGCGAAGTCGATTGGAGCATCAATGACGACGTGAAATGGTCGTTCGGCGGCGGCTATCGCGAAGCCAACACCTACGTCTTCAACATCGACAATGCCGGCAGCAACACACAGAGCCTGCATCTGAGCACGACGATCAGTTATGGCTCATGGAGTGCCGGGGTCGAATTCGGCAATGGCCGGAGCGACGGTCTTCTAGGCGCACCCACACTCGGCACGCATGCCTTGCTGATCGATGCGGCCTATGCGGTGAACACAAATCTGCAATTGAGCGCAGGCTGGGAAAAGCTCAACTACAGCCGCAACGCGGGCGTCTTCTACAACGGCGCACCCGTCATCGGCATGGATGCGGGTTTCCTCCACGCGGTGTTGAATATCTAGGGCAGAAGTGCGCCGATGGCGGCGACGCCGGCAAAGCCGTGCAACAGCGAAGCGTTCTCTGCCGTCACGCCGCCCAGCGCATAGACGGGAATGCCGAATGCGCGGGCAATTCGGTTTGCACGGACGGGCGTGTGGGCGGTGGCCTCGGCATGCGATTGCGTCGGAAAGACTGGCGCCAAGAACAACGCGTCGAGAAACTTTGTCGAACCTGCTGCGCGCAAGCCATGCGCGGCCGCGGACAGGAACCAGTGCGGACGCAACGCCCGCCAATGCGCCGCGAGATGCGCGTTCGCTTCCGACAGATGCAATCCGTCCGCGCCTGAACGCGAGGCCAACTGCGCGTCGTTGGCAATCAGCACGACCAAGCCGCGCGAGCGTGCGATAGCGACGATGGCATGCGCCAAGCGGCTCCGACGCGCGTCCTCGCGCGAGCGCACCACCACGAGCGTGCCGCGCGGCAGACTGCGCACGCCGGAAAGCGGATCGGGCACGCGGTCGTCGTCGAGCATCAGCGCCAGAAAGGGCACGCGCCCGAAATGCGGCGAACGCGCGTTGAGATGCGCGGCCCTGCTTGCTAGCCTTCTGCGCGCCAAACTGTGCGGCACATGTCACCTGAACAAATCAACGAGAACCTGTCGAGCATTGTTGCGCGCATCGACGCGGCGCGAAAGGCGGCAGTGAAGCCCGCGGCGTCGACGACGCTCGTCGCCATCACCAAGACGCATCCGGCAGAGACGATCATTCCCGCCCTGATTGCCGGCCAGCGCGTGTTCGGCGAAAACCGGGTCCAGGAGGCTTCAGCCAAATGGCCCGCCATCCGCTCCAACTATTCCGATGTCGAGCTGCATCTGGTCGGCCCGCTGCAAACCAACAAGGCTCGAGACGCCATCGCCCTGTTTGACGCCATCCAGACCCTCGATCGGCCAAAGCTGGCCGATGCGCTTCGCACAGAAATGGACCGCACGGACCGAACGCCGTTTCTCTTCATCCAGGTCAATACCGGCGAAGAACCACAAAAATCGGGCGTACTGCCGCGCGAGGCTCCCGCACTCATCGCACATGCGCGCACGCTGAGATTGCCCTTGAAAGGTTTGATGTGCATTCCGCCTGCGCGTGAAAACCCGGCGCCACATTTTGCACTAATGCGCAAAATGGCGGAGGAACATGATCTGCCGCTACTCAGCATGGGCATGAGCGGCGATTTCGAAGTCGCCATCCGTTTCGGCGCCACGCATGTACGGGTCGGCAGCGCGATCTTCGGCGAGCGCCTCACGGCATGATGGTGACCGAATCGTCGGGCGCAAGCGTGCTGACGACCTTCACAAGATCGTCCAGCGCGAGCGCGATGCATCCCGTCGTCGGAGCAAAATCCGGGCGAGCAACATGCAGGAAGATGGCGCTGCCAGCGCCCGGAACGACGGGCGCGTCGTTGAAGCCCAGAACGACAAGCAAGTCGTAAAGATGATCATCGCGCCACAGAGCTTCGGTACTCGCGCCATAAGGTCGCTTGACGCGTCGATTGTAGAATGGATCGAGTGGTGCATCGCACCAGCCATCGTCGGCCTCGATCTTCGCGACAGGTAGTGCGGTGAGCGGACGCGCCAAATGATCGGCCCGGTAGAGGACCAGGCGCGGCGCAAAGACGCCAATCGGCGTCACGCCGTCACCCTCGCTGCGCTTGGCACCGATGCCGCCCGCTCCGATCGCGGCGCGAAACCTATTGTGGCCGCAATGCAGGATGGCTTCTCGGGCGCCGTCTCGCCTGACGATGAGATCCATGCGAGCAAGATTAGCGCTTGCGCGTCGGCGCTAAAACAGATGGCCGGCTCTTTGCGCCTTGGTGCGCAGATAGGCGCGATTGTGCTCGTTGTCCGGAAAAGCGTGTTTGACGCGGCCGACGACTTTCACGCCGGCCTGTTTCAAACCGTCCACTTTGCCGGGATTGTTGGTCAGCAGGCGGACGGACTTGTAACCGAGGAGAGCGAGCATCCGCGCCGCGATGCCATAGAGGCGCTCGTCGGCCTCGAAGCCCAACCTTGCGTTCGCGTCGATCGTGTCGAAGCCCTGATCCTGAAGGCGGTAGGCGCGCAATTTGTTGATCAGGCCGATGCCGCGCCCTTCCTGAGCCAGATATAGCAGAATTCCGCCGCCCGCCTGTGACAGCGTTTCGATCGCGCCACGAAGTTGCGCGCCGCAATCGCATTTCAGCGAGCCCAGGAGATCGCCCGTGAAGCACTCCGAATGCAGACGCGTGAGAGCCGGCTTTGCGGTCGGCGGCGCGTTGATCACGATGGCGTAGTGCTCGGGTCCGCCGTCGGCCGGACGGAACGAGACAAGCTCTGTCTTCTCGGCACCTTCGAGCGGCACATGCGCACGCGCAACGAGCTTCAGTGTACGGACGATCTCGTCATCGTAGGAGAGAATGTCCTGACTCGAAAGCTTCGCGGTTGACGTCGAATTCCCTTCGGCACGACGAACGAGAACCGCCGGCAAAAGGCCCGCGAGCTTTGCCAGCTTGATCGCAGCGCGGTAGGCAGCGGGCAATTCGGTCCGCTCAGCCGCAAAGGGACCTTTTAAGGGAAAGGTGAGATCGTCGGTCGGATCAGCGATGGCGCGTACCTGACCTACGTCAAAACCGGCATCGATCTTCAGCGCAACGACGTCAGGCGTGTAAAGCCTGATCTTGAGCGTGTTGGCGCGCGCATGGGTGAGCACAAGAAGGACGGCGCCGCCGGCCGAACGCCGCATCGCCTTAAGCGTGGCATCCGTTATGGTTTCGGCAGACAGAACCATCGTCGCCTGGCGCTTGTCGCGGATCACAATCGCTTGACCGCGCCGAAGCGCGTCAACGCCAAGAATGACGCGGTCGACCGGAGAAGTCCGGAGACGGCTTGCGGTCTTTGACCGGCGACTGGTGGACTTGCTCATCGCCATCCCACATACACCGTCGTCCAAAAACCGGGTAGAGTTTGCGACGCCCCTTGATCCGGACCCCTTATCGACATGGCCAGTACCAAGCGTGTCCTTCTTGTCGACGACGATACCATGCTGCGCACGTCGTTGGCCGAGCAATTGGCCAGTGCCGGTGCCTATGCCGTCGCGGAAGCCGCCAACTGCGAGGAAGCGCGTGCGCGTGCCGGCGAAGGTCTCTTTGAATTCATCATCCTCGATGTCGGCTTGCCAGACGGCGATGGCCGCGAACTCTGCACCTGGTTACGCAGCAGCGGCGTAACGGCGCCGATCATTCTTCTCACCGCTGCCGATAGCGATCAGGACACGATCGATGGCTTGAAATCGGGCGCCAATGACTATGTCGCCAAGCCGTTTCGCTTTGCCGTCTTGATGGCGCGCATCCACGCACACTTACGCAGCCACGGACAGAATGAGGATGCGGTCTATCGCATCGGCCCTTACACCTTCCGCCCCAGTGCGAAAGTGCTGCTCGACGTCAACAGCAAGAAGATTCGCCTGACGGAAAAGGAAACCAACATTCTCAAATTCCTTTACCGCTCGGGCGAGACGGTGCCGCGCGAAACGCTCCTCCACGAAGTGTGGGGCTACAATCCCGCGGTGACGACGCACACGCTTGAGACGCACATCTATCGACTGCGCCAGAAGATCGAGGTCAGCCCGGGCCAGGCGCGAATTTTGGTCACCGAGAGCGGCGGCTACCGGTTGATGCCCTGACCGGCCTACACTAGTTTGTTCCCCTTCCGTTTCGGCATTGGTGCTGCGCGAAATTAGTGTTCGTTGTCTACTAATGGGGAGAGACTATCTGTCACTTCGACATAGAACCCGCCCTTAAGGAGGGCATCGAATATGCGTAACCCAACCTGGTCCATGATGGTCGGCGCCGCAGTGGCCGCTCTTCTTGTCCTGCCGGCCGCCGGCGCCGATACGGGCTGGGTCACGTGGCCGACCAAGAGTTTCGACACCAGGGGTCTTCGGATCGACGACGTCGTGGGCGACGTCCGCGTCACCGTTCAAGACGGACCGATGAAGGTCGACGTCTCCGGCAGCAAGGAGCTGGTTGGCGGACTCACGGTCAAGAAAGAAGGCGATTCGCTGCTGATCAACGGCAGCGACAATGTTTCCTATTCGGTGTGGGACTGGAGGAAGTGGTTCGATTTCTCCCATATTCGCGACGACTACAATCAGGGCCATCTGCTGATCAAAGTCACGGTTCCCAAGGGTACGCCGATCAAGATCTCCGATCTGATCGGAAACGCCGCGGTCGGCGATACCTACGGTCCGATCAGTCTGGAATCGGTCGCGTCGGATGCGACCATCGGCAAGGTGAGCCAGGCCAATGTATCGCTGGGCGGCTCGGGCAAAATCGCGATTGCGGACGTGGCGGGCGAGCTGAAACTGGAAATCGCCGGGTCGGGACGCATAACCTCCGGTCATGCCGGCAATGTGCGCGCCGATATCGCAGGATCCGGTGACGCGCAGCTTGGAACCATCGCCGGCGGCGTGAACATCGATATCGCAGGGTCGGGCGACTTCACGGCGGCCAGGGTCAACGGGCCGGTTCACGTCGACATCGCGGGCTCAGGCAATGTGAAGATCGCCGATGGCGTCGCCGATCCCTTGAAGGTCGATATTCTGGGTGCGGGCGATCTCTATTTCGGCGGGACCGCTGTCAATCCCAGTATCAGCGCCATGGGGTCGGGCAATGTGCGCCTCAAGGCCTATCGCGGAAAACTCTCGAATGACGGGATGGCGGATGTGCAGGTGGGGAGCGTTATGCCGCCGACACCGCCGACTCCCCCCACGCCGCCGACTCCGCCCCGCCCGCCGCATGCGCCAACGCCGCCTACTCCGCCGCATGCGCCAACACCGCCTACTCCGCCGCATCATTCCGATGATGGTGACGACGACAATTGAGCGAACTTTCGGCTCACCGCAGAATGTTTAACGCGCGTTAAGAATTGGCGCCTAGAACCGGCCCCGAGGTCGGCCAATGGCTCGAAGTACCAGACAAGAACCCCGCCGCGAGCCGCGTTGGGAGAATGAAGATCGCGCGCCGCTGCCGGCCCAGCGCAAACGGCGGCGTGTCTGGCCCTATGCGGCACTGCTGCTTCTGGCCTGGGGTCTGATTTTCGGAGCGGTGTTCTGGTCGCGCTTTCTGTCGGACTTGCCGGACGTCAACAAACTGCTCGTCGCAGGCGCGTCGCGCGACGTTACGGTGTTGGATGATCGGGGCCATCTGATCGCACGCCGAGGACTGACGCAGGGCGCGCGCATCGACGTCGCGCAACTCCCATCCTATGTCCCCAACGCGTTCATCGCAGTCGAAGACCGCAGGTTCCGCTCGCACTACGGTCTCGATCCGATCGGACTGCTGCGCGCCGCGTTCGAGAACTTGCTCGCCGGTCATGTCCGCCAAGGCGGTTCGACGCTCACCCAGCAACTCGCCAAGAATCTCTTTCTGGATTCCAATCGAACGTACGGGCGCAAGACTCAGGAGGCGATGCTCGCCCTCTATCTCGAGTCGCGTTACAGCAAGGATCAGATCCTCACGCTTTATCTCAACCGCGTCTATTTCGGCGCCGGTGTCTACGGCATCGAGGCCGCCGCTCAACGCTTCTTCGGCAAGCCGGCTCGCAATCTGACGTTGCCCGAGGCGGCCATGCTTGCCGGCAGCGTGAAGGCGCCGGCGCGTTATAACCCGCTTTCCGACACTGATGCGTCGTTGGCACGTGCCGCGATCGTGCTGCACGCGATGGAGGAGGCTGGCTTCATCGACGCCCGAACACGCGCCATGGCGCAGGCGGCGCGTCCAAGGATCGCCCGCGGGGCCGGAACACCGGGTTCGGGCTATTTTACCGACTGGGTGATTTCGCGGCTCTCCGGCTACACCAACGAAACCGGTGAACCGCTGATCGTCGAAACCACGCTCGATCTTGAGGCGCAGGCGCAAGCTGAACGTGCTGTCGCAACCGGGCTTGCCGCACAAGGACGATCTCTGCGGACACATGAAGCTGCACTTGTCGCCATGACGCCTGATGGGGCCGTTCGCGCGATGGTCGGCGGTCGATCCTACGAGGAGAGTTCCTACAACCGCGCCACGGACGCGATGCGCCAGCCGGGATCGGCCTTCAAACCATTCGTCTATCTCGCGGCCTTCGAACACGGTCACACGCCAAGCGATGTGATGCGCGATGGTCCGATCGACATCCATGGCTGGAAGCCCGACGACTATGAAGGCAAATTCGAAGGCGATATCAGCCTGACGCGCGCCTTCGCGAAATCGTCGAATGTCGTCGCGGCGCAGTTGACCGACGAGGTCGGCCCTGCCGTCGTTGCCAAGACCGCGCATCGGCTTGGCATCGTCTCGCCGCTCTCCGCCGTTGCGTCATTGGCACTGGGCACTTCCACTGTGACACCGTTGGAACTGACCTCGGCCTATGTGCCCTTTGCCAATGGCGGCAAAGGCGTCATTCCCTACGGTATCGTCCGTATACGGACAAGAGCCGGGAAAGTGCTCTTCGCGCGCCAAGGCGCCGGCGCCGGCGAGGTGATTTCACCGTCCAATCTCGCGCAGATGACGAGCCTGTTGGTCGAATCCGTCACCAGCGGCACCGGCAGGTCGGCGAGGCTCGCCGGACGACCCACGGCGGGAAAAACCGGCACGACGCAGGATTATCGCGACGCCTGGTTCGTCGGTTTCACCGCCGATCTCGTTTGCGGCGTGTGGATCGGAAACGACGACAATTCGCCGATGAAGCGGGCCACGGGTGGTGGACTGCCGGCGCGCATCTTCCACACGTTCATGGAATCGGCCGAGGCCGGATTGCCGGTGAAACCACTCGCCGGCGACATCGCGGTTGCGGTAAGCGAGCCTGCCCCAACTTCAATGACACCGCCGCCCGCGCCCACACATAAGAGTGACGCTCTCGAATCGTTGATCAACAAGCTCTTCGGCAACGGCACCTAAGCTCAATCACGCGCCGCGTAGCGATGAAGCGCCACCCCGTATTCCTTCAGCCAGGATTGCGCGCTGGAAATCTCTGGCGTCAAGGATCGCACCAGGCGCCAAAAGCGCGGGCCGTGGTTCATTTCGAGCAGATGCGCCGTTTCATGAGCCACGACATAGTCCAGCACGAATGCTGGTGCCAGAATCAGCCGCCAGGAATAGGAAATCGACCGGTTGGCGGAACAGGAGCCCCACCGGCTTGCGGTGTCGCGCACCGTGACGTGCCGTGGCCTCGTACCAAGCCGCGATGCGAATTCGAGCGAGCGGGCCTCAAGTGACTTGCGCGCCTCGCGCTTCAGAAAGTCGAGTACGCGGCGCGGCACATGTTCGGCGCGGCCGCTGACACGAAGATGGCCGTCGCTATCCTGCCAAACCGGTCCACGACCCGTTTCGGCCGACAAAATCGAGCATTCGACGCCCCGAAATGGAATGCGGGCGCCAGGGACGAGCGCAACCTGCTCGGGCACGCGCGCGAGCTGACGCGCGATCCATGGCGCTTCGCCGCGGGCGAAATCGAGCGCGCGGTTGAGCGAGATTCGCGACGGGGCGACCACGGTCACCTCACCTGTCGACGGATGCACCTTGACGATCAAGCGTCGCGCCCGCGGATTAAGGCGCATGGTGACTTCGACTGCGCGCCCATCGATGCGCAGCAATTCGCGTCTCGAACCGTGGCGGCTTGCCAGGGACTTGCGCATGAGCTTCCCTTCGCTTCTATAACCTGCTTCTTTCGCACGCTTGGCGAGATCCATCATGACCTCACGCCCTCGATTCCATCTGGCATTTCCCGTGCGCGATCTTTCAGAAGCGCGTGCCTTCTATGGAACCCTGCTCGGCTGTCCCGAAGGACGTTCGAGTGACGATTGGGTGGACTTCGATTTCTTCGGTCACCAAATCGTCGCGCATCTAAGCGCGGATAGCGCTCCGGATAAAGCGTTTAATGGGGTTGACGGCGAACAAGTGCCCGTTCGTCACTTCGGCGTGATTCTCTCTATGTCGCAGTGGCACACACTGGTCGACAGATTAAAACTAGGCAAAGTCGAGTTCGCGATCGCACCCGACACTCGCTTTGCGGGTGAGCCGGGCGAGCAGGCAACCTTCTTCATTCGCGATCCGAGCGGCAACGCGTTGGAGTTCAAGGCGTTCGACGACGAGAGCCGGATATTCGCACGATGAAAGCCGAACAAGTCGCATTCTTCGCCGGCGCAGTGGCGTTGGCATTGATTCTCGGTGCGCTTTTTTTTCAATACGTTCTGAACTATCCGCCCTGCGAAATGTGTCACTGGCAGCGCTGGCCGCACATCGCAGCGGCAATCGTCGGTATCGGCGGTGGCCTCTTGTTGCGCAACAAAGTTCTGAAACCGCCGGCAGCGTTGCCACTTGCTATATTGGCGCTTCTGCTGGTCGCTACATCTGGCGCAATCGGCGTGTTTCACGCCGGAGTCGAGTGGCAATGGTGGCCCGGCCCATCGGCCTGCACAACGGGTTATGTCTTCACTGGTAAGCTCGACCTCAACGCGCCTGTGCCGCGCTGCGACGTCGCGGCGTGGCGGCTCTTCGGGATATCGATGGCGGGCTATAATGCGCTCATCTCGCTGGGGACCGCGGTCCTCGGCGCCGTTCTCTTGGTGCGCAAATCATGAGTCGCAAAGCCCGCCCGGCCTTTCCCGGGACCGACGCTCCCGCCGACATCGAGGCGATGATTCGCGTCGATCATGCCGGCGAATATGGCGCTATACGAATCTATGAGGGCCAGCTTGCGGTTCTCGGTGCGACGAAATCCGCCGCGGTCGACGCCATCCGCCATATGGCCGAACAGGAAAAGCGCCATCTCGCTTCCTTTGACGAACTCATCAATGAGCGTCGCGTGCGGCCGACTGCACTTGAGCCGCTGTGGCGCGTGGCCGGCTTCGCGCTCGGCGCCGCCACAGCACTGATGGGTGAAAAGGCGGCCATGGCATGCACCGCCGCCGTCGAGGATGTCATCGACGAGCACTATGCCGCGCAAGTGGCGCGCCTTGGCGAGTGGGATCGCGAACTAAAGGAAACCGTCGAGGCATTTCGGCGCGAAGAGGTTCAGCACCGCGACACGGCGATCGCGCATGGCGCCGAGGAGGCGAGGGGCTATCGGTTCCTCAGCGAAGGCATCAAGGCCGGTTGTCGTATCGCTATCGCGTTGTCTGAAAAAATATGAGCGAAGATCGCCACGCGCTTCTCGTGACCGCGGCGGCTCCGAGGCGAGCCAGCGCCGCCGATGCACCTTCGCTGTCTCGCCTGTTCGCGGCTGCGTTCACGGCCGATCCGGTCTTCAACTGGATTGCGCGGCCAGGTCCGAGGCGCCCGCAGGTGCTGGAACAATTCTTCTTCTGGCTTCTCAAGACGCGCGCGATTCCGTTCGGCGAAGTCTGGATGAGCAATGACGGTGGTGTCTGTGCCGCGTGGCTGCCACCAGGGACGCCGGCGAGTCCGGGAGGCTTCTTGGAGCAAGTGCGGCTCTTCCCCATGTTCCTTCGGCTCTGCGGCTTTCCGCGGCTTGGGCGTGGGTCTGCCATGGGGGCGGCGATGGAGAAAAACCACCCGCACGAAGATCACTTCTATCTCGCCTTCATTGCGGTTGCGCCCCGGCTTCAGGGACTGGGACTAGGCGGCGCAATGCTCGACGCCACCTTGAAGCGTGTCGATGAGCAAGGCGTTCCGGCCTATCTGGAGAATTCCAACCCGCGCAACACCAAGCTCTATGAGCGGGTTGGGTTCGTGACGCGAGGAAGCATCGCGCCACCGGGTGCACCGCCGCTGGTCGCGATGTGGCGCGACAAGCGCTGATTCAGCGCCTGGTCGCGTCGCTCAATAGTTTTTGCTGCGAGGGGTTTGGAGCGCCGTAAAAGCGCACGATCCGATCATCTTTGGTGAGCACGGCCCAAGCCTGGCCTCCGCCCGGCGCAAATAGAACGTAGAAAAAATTTCCGCCGCAATTGTGCGGCTGGCAGACGTCGTAGAGTTCGTACGTTGCGTTTCCGGCCGTGACCGTCTTGCCGGGAGTGCCTAGTCCCTCTTCGCCGCTCAGAACGACTTTCACCCAACTCTCAAGCGGTTGCCCAGCGACGATCGTGGTGATCGCGTGCTTGTACGCCGGCTTTGTAATCACATCGTAGAGATAGGCGAGTTCTTCCGCTGCCGCAGCCGAGATCGCCAAACCGAACACGACTGCGGCAGCGAACAATTTTCTCAACGAACGGACCTTACGGCTCGAGTTCGCTATCCCAGTAGAGATAGTCGGCCCAGGAATCGTGCAGATAGTTCGGCGGGAATTTCCGCCCGTTGCTGCGGAGCTCGTTGATCGTTGGCCGGTGCGGGCGATGCTTGGGATGCATGCCGATATGGTGCGCCATGCGTCCGCCCTTGAGCAGGTTGCAGGGCGCGCATGCTGTGACGACATTGTCCCAAGTCGTGCGTCCGCCGCGCGAACGCGGGATGACGTGGTCGAAGGTCAGGTCTTCGTCCGAGCCGCAATATTGGCACTCGAAGCGGTCGCGTAGGAAAAGATTGAATCGCGTGAAGGCGGGATTGCGCGCCGGGCGTACATACGTCTTGAGCGAGACGACCGAGGGAATGCGCATCTCGAAACTCGGCGAGTGCACGATGCGGTCATATTCCTCGAGGATGTTCACGCGCTCGAGGAAGACGGCCTTGATCGCGTCCTGCCATGACCACAGCGACAGCGGGAAGTAGCTGAGCGGCCGGTGATCGGCATTCAGCACCAGCGCGGGACAATTGTCTGGAAGCCGGGCGGCTAACACGAAACAGGTCCTTTGATCGTCACTCCTCTCAGGCGGCGGCACCATAAGGGCAAAGCGCGGGCCCTGCCAAGCTGGCTTGGACGATAGTCGATTCGGCGTGACAGATCGGTAACGCCCTTAGGGTAGGGGACAATTAACCTCAGGCGCGCGGCGGCGAAGCTGATGGCGGAATGCCATGCCGAGAAAGCTTCCGCCCATCTGAAGTCCGACCGGATCGATGCCGTGACCGACGCCCGGCGCGACGTGCCACTGCACGCAGGCTCCGGCATGGCCAAGCATCCCGGCCGTTGCGAACATCGCTTCGGGCGGGATCATCTGATCGGCATCGCCATGAACCAGCAGGATAGGAGGCGTATCGGCCGGCAGCGGCTTCATCTCCGTGCCGCGCGCCAGCATGCCGGAATAACCGATGATCGCAGCCGGCTTCACCGTGCGTCTCAGACCGACATGCAGCGACATCATCGTACCTTGGCTGAAGCCAACGAGCGCCAAGCGATCGGCGGGAAGTTCAAGGCGCGTGAGTTCGGCATCGAGAAAGTCGTTGAGCGTGGCCGCCGCGGATTCGACTCCCTTTTGCATCTCACCGGGATCGAGCCGGGAGATTGCGAACCATTGAAAGCCCGTCGGCGAACCAGCGCAGCGCTCAGGCGCATTCGGCGCCACGAAAGCGACGGTCGGCAACTGGCGTTGCCAATGCGGCGCGAGACCGATCAAGTCGTTGCCGTCGGCGCCATAGCCGTGACAGAGCACGACGAGATGCGTCGCTTGTCCGCGCTGCGGCGGCAGGCGGGGACCGGTGAGTGCACGCTGACCCAATGCCATGTTCGCTTCTAACGATTTCAGCGCGTCACGGGAAGCGGGCGATAGTTGATGTAGACTCACTTCATGATAGTCACGCGATTTGCGCCGAGTCCAACCGGCCTCCTGCATCTGGGCCACGCGTTTGCCGCGATCAAGGCGTTCGAGGCGGGCGAGCAATTCATCCTGCGCATCGAGGACCTCGATACGGCGCGCTGCCGCGATGAGTTCGTCGAGGCGATATTCGAGGATCTGCACTGGTTGGGCATTGGTTGGCGCGAGCCGGTGCTGCGGCAGTCGGAACGCACCGCGGCCTACCAAGAGGCGCTGCACAAACTGCATGCCGCGGGACTTACCTACCCATGTTTTTGTACGCGGAAGGACATCGCCGGCGAGATCGCGCGCGCCGCCGAAGCGCCGAGCGGCCCCGACGGACCGATCTATCCGGGGACCTGCCGTAGCCTGACTCAAACAGAACGGGACGAGCGCCTTGCTGTGGGCGTGCCGCATGCCCTTCGCCTCGACGTGACGAAAGCGGCAGAACAAGTCGGATCGCTCACCTTCGAAGAACCAGGACAGAGCATTGACGGCAAAATGGGAACGATCCACGCGCAGCCGCAATTGTTCGGCGACATCGTCCTGGCGCGAAAGGATCTTCCTGCTTCGTACCATCTCGCAGTGGTCGTCGACGATGCGCATCAGGGCGTTACACTGGTGACCCGTGGCGAAGACCTATTCGCAGCCAGTCACGTGCAGAGACTGTTGCAGGCGCTGCTCGACCTTCCTGAACCTCGTTACGCGCATCACAAGCTTATTTTGGACGACTCAGGCAAAAAGTTCTCCAAACGCGACAAGGCGATCACCCTGCGCGCGCTGCGCGAAGACGGTTGGACGCCTGCGAAAATCCGGTCAACATTGCGGTTATGAGATGAGGGAGATTGGCATGGTTCGAAATCTCGCGATTGCAATACTGCTTTTGATCCCGAGCGCCGTGATGGCGAGTCCAAAGGAAGAGATGATGGCGGCCGATCGTGCTTTTTCGGAGGTGTCGCTGAAGAGCGGGGCGCATGCGGCGTTTCTCGCGTTCATGTCTGATGATGTGCGGTTGTTTGACGGCGATCATCCGCCCATTCTCGGCAAGGCAGCGGCAGCCGCCTACTACGCCGAAGTGGAAAAGAAAAATCCAAACGGGGAGAAATCGAGCACGCTGCAATGGACGCCGCTTGAGGCGGACGCTTCGCCCGACGGTGTGCTGGGCTTCACGCGCGGCACCTGGATCTTCACCGGAAAGAAGAAGGATGGCGGCGAGCAGAAAGTAACCGGCTATTACGTCACCGAATGGAAACGCCAGAGTGACGGCAAGTACAAATTCGTCCTAGACATCGGCGGCACGGACGGACCGTGAGCTAGCCCACCGACAAATCGACCAGTCCCTGCATGATCTGGCTCAGATCATAATCTTTGGGGCTGAAGACTGCGGCGACGCCGGACGCCTTCAACGTCGCTTCGTCCTCGGGCGGGATGATGCCGCCGGCGACGACCTTGATGTCGGAGAGCCCGGCCGCCTTCAGTTTCGTCACCACATCGCGCGCCAGCGACACGTGACTGCCGGAGAGGATCGAAAGACCGATGAGATGCGGCCTCGTCGCCTTTGCCTCGGCGACAATGTCGTCCGGAGAGAAGCGGATGCCGTTATAGATAACCTTCATGCCCGCATCGCGCGCCCGTATGGCAATCTGTTCGGCGCCGTTCGAGTGGCCGTCGAGCCCTGGCTTGGCGACCAGAAAGGTGAGTTGGCGGCCGAGCTTCTTGGACGCGGTTTCGACGCTCTGGCGTAACGCGCCAATCCGCTCATCGTTGCGCGACGGGCCGGTCGCCGCCACGCCGGTCGGCGCGCGATATTCCCCGAAGACGCGCCGCAGAGTCCGCGCCCACTCTCCCGTTGTGACGCCCGCCTTGGCGCATTCGATCGATACCGGCATGAGGTTCGTGTCCTCGCGTGCCGCGCGCTCGAGTGCAGAGATTGCAGTTGCGACCTTCTTTTCGTCGCGCGACGCACGCCAAGCACGCAGCCGCTCGATCTGGCTGCTTTCCGCCGACGCGTCCACGGTGACAAAATGGCCGTTGCCTGCCGTGAGCGGCGAAACTTCGGTTTCCTGATAGGCGTTCACCCCGACCCGGATTTCGTCGCCGCGCTCGATCGCTTCCACACGCGCCGCGTTGGAGGCAACCAGGCGTTCCTTCATGTATTCGAGCGCTTCTTGCGACGCCGCGCCACCAAGACCCTCGATACGCTCTATCTCCTCGCGGATCTGGGACTTCAGCTGTTCGACCTTTTCGCCGATCACCTTCGAGCCGTCGAAGATATCGTCATATTCCAGCATGTCGGTCTCGAATGCGCCGATCTGCATCAGGCGGAGCGACCACTGCTGGTCCCAGGGCCTCGGCAAGCCGAGCGCTTCGTTCCACGCCGGGAGCTGCACCGCGCGCGCGCGCACATTCTTGGAGAGTGTCACGCCGAGCATGCCAAAGAGAACACGATAGACGTTGTTTTCGGGCTGCTGTTCGGTCAGTCCCAGAGAATTCACCTGCACACCATAGCGGAACAGCCTGAGCTTGGGATCGGTCACGCCGTAACGATCGCGCGTGATCTCGTCCCACAGCGCACCCATCGCACGCAGCTTGCAGATTTCGGTGATGAACTTGACGCCGGAATTCACGAAGAAGCTCATCCGTCCGACGGCCTTGGGAAATTCCGCGGCCGGAATCGCGCCGCGCGCCTTCGCCGCATCGAGCACCGAGACCGCGGCCGCGAGCGCGAATGCCGCTTCCTCGACCGCATCCGCGCCCGCTTCCTGCAAGTGATAGGAGCACAAATTGATCGGATTCCATTTCGGCAGTTCCGCCGTCGTGAAGGCGATCATATCCGTGGTCAGACGCAGCGCCGGCTTGGGCGGGAAGATGTATGTGCCGCGCGCCAGATATTCCTTGATGATGTCGTTCTGCGTCGTGCCGGTGAGGCTCGTGCGCGGCGCGCCTTGCTCGTCAGCGATGGCGACATAGAGCGCGAGCAGCCAAGCCGCCGGCGCATTGATCGTCATCGAGGTGTTCATGTCCTTGAGCGGAATGCCCTCGAACAGCGCGCGCATGTCGCCGATATGCGAGATCGGAACGCCGACCTTGCCGACTTCGCCCTTGGCGATGACGTCATCGCTGTCATAGCCCGTCTGCGTCGGCAGATCGAAAGCGACCGAAAGCCCGGTCTGGCCTTTGGACAAATTCGTGCGATAGAGCGCGTTCGACGCGGCCGCGCTTGAATGACCGGCGTAAGTGCGAAAGATCCAGGGCTTGTCGCGCGACATGGGCGAGATCATTCTCGGACGGAGAGCGACAACCTATAAGAATTCTTGCTGCACTGCAAAATAAGCTGGGAGGCGACATGCGCAAAGCAGGCTTGGCGACCGCTTTATTGTTCGGTCTTTTCAGCATCGCCGCTGGCGCGCCAAAATCACCGCAAGCGGAGTGGAACGCCGAACTCAAGGAGGCGAACGACGCCTACGCCAAAATCCCGCACGCGATACTGAAGATTCAGGACGCCGCCTATCTGGGCGAAGGGCAGTCGGCAACGCTCACCGGCGTGAAGGGCAAGCCCGATTCGTATCGCTGGGTCATGGGCGAGAAGGACGGCGTTTTGACCGCGCGCTACGCGGCAGGTCGCATGAGCGCGACAATGGCCGGAAAGGCCATCGACGACGCCGCGTTGCGCAAGGGCATCGCGATCGACTCGAGCGTCGACATCATGGGATTTCCGACCCAAGTGAGCGCCGGCGTGATGGGCGTTCGAATTCTCGTCTACAACCAGCATCGCCGCGAAGCACTCAGCTTCCACGGTCTCGACTATTTTGCCTATGACCCGGCCTACCGCGTCACTGCGACATTCAAGCCGGACCCGAAATTGCCGCCACGCGTCTTTCGCACCTCGCGCGGCACCGACAAACAATTTTTCCACGCCGGTGACGCAACCTTTGCCTTGAACGGAAAGACCTTCACGCTGCCGTTTTACGGTGACAGCAACGATCCGCGTAAACTGAAGGACATGTCGGCGTTCTTCATGGACGACCTGACGGGCAAAGGGACCTACGGCGCGGGACGTTATGTCGACATTTCGAACTTCGGCAACTTCCCGCCAAAGACCGCCACCATCGATTTCAACTTTGCCTACAATCCGAACTGTGCCCGGTCTCCATTTTACACGTGTCCTGTTGCGACGGATGCGATTGCGACAGCCGTTCGTGCCGGAGAGCGCGACCCGCACGCACACTGAAGCGATTGCCGACGCGTCCAGAATCGCCCAATCTGAACCGGGCAGTCCGTTCCATCTCGAGTGGGAAAATCGATGACAAGACCTTTTCTGGCCGCAGCCGCGGTCGTGCTTGTGGCTGGCCTGGCCACGAACGCTGCGTCGCGAACAAAGGAAGTAAGCCTAGCCGCCGCCCAACTCACGCCAGCTGCGCCGCAAGCCGTTGGCTTCTCTGCAGACAGGATCAAACTTCTCGACGCGGCGATGGATCGAGCGGTCGACGAGGGACAGGTCGCGGGCATCGAAACCATGCTGGTGCGCCATGGCAGGATCGTGGATTTTCACTTGCATGGCCTGAAGAGTCTTTCCGCAGGAACGCCGCTCACGCGCGACACGATATTCCGCATGTATTCGCAGACCAAGCCGGTGGTCGGCGTCGCGATGATGATCCTGTTCGAACAAGGCCGCTGGCGCCTTGACGATCCGATCACCAAATACATTCCCGAGTTCGCCAATCTCAAGGTGATGAACGGTACCGACGCAAAGGGTCAGCCGACCGTCGAGGACATGAAGCATCCGCCGACCATGCGCGAGCTGATGACACACACGGCGGGCTTCGGTTATGGCCTGCGCACCGGCAATCCCATCGACGATGCGTTCCGCGACCAGAAGGTGCTTGCATCGAGCAGCCTGCAAGACATGATCAACAAGATCGCCAAGATCCCGCTGCTCTATCAGCCGGGAACGCGTTGGTCGTACTCGGTCGCGGTTGATATTCAGGGCTACATCATTGAGAAGCTGACCGGCCAGCGGCTCGGCGATTTCATGGCCGATCACATCTTCAAGCCGCTTGGCATGAAGGACACCGCCTTCTTCATACCGCCCTCGCAGAAGGCGCGACTTTCCGAGGTCTACGTCCTTAATCCGCAGACCAACAAACTCCTCGAGCTCACACCTGCCCTTTTTCCTCAGCTCCAGGACTTCACCAAGCAGCCGCCGATGGACTCTGGCGGCGGTGGATCGGTTTCGACGATCGATGACTATGCCCGCTTCTGCCAGATGATCTTGAATGGCGGAGAACTGAACGGCGTGCGCATTCTGTCGCCGGCAACCGTTGCCTTGATGCAGGCCGATCACATCGAAGACACTGTGACGCCCGGCCATCCCGACGAATATGGACCGGCGATCGGAACGGATGCGCTGGGCTTCGGTCTCGACTTCGCGATCTCGCTCAATCCCGCAAAACTCGGATCGCTGCAGGGCAAAGGCTCGATCTGGTGGGGAGGCGCAGCCGGGACTTGGTTCTGGATCGATCCCAAGAACGATCTGTTCTTTCTCGGCATGATCCAACGCTTCGGAGGCGGGGCATCGGGCAGCGCTCGGCTGGGCATCGAATCCCAGACGTTCGTCTATTCCGCACTTACCGATCCATCGCGCTGACGATTTCTATGGCGGCAATCCCTCGCTGTAGACGCCCCCGATCTTGGTACCTTCCTGCAGCAGTCCGCGTCCCGGGACATGATTGACCTCCAGTCGCGTTCCATCCGGATCTTCGAACAGGACCGAGTAATAGCCCGGCGCATAATTGTCTTGCTGTGGCACATGAACGATGTGCGCGCCGATCTCGACGAGGAAACGATGGGCTTCGTCGACGTCGCTGCGCTCGCGGGCACGAAAGCAGACATGATGCAAGCCGACATCGCCTTGGACGAAGCGCTTGCCCTTCGATCGCTGCGGCGGCGCTTCGATGCCAAAGCCGGTTCGGCCGCCGACGCAATAGAAGATGCCGGGCGCGTCAGCGACGACCTTCAGCCCGAGGAACGGCAGCAGCTTGCTATAGAAGGCGCGAGATGCGTCAAAGTCTCCCGCGGTGATGAAGATATGGGCGATGCCGTTGATTTCCATCGGATGCGTCCTCGGGTCTCGCTTGTCAGTGCAGTCCAACGCGCACGATCTGTCGAGCCTTGTGAAGGGAGGGAAGGGTTGCGAGAATCCGTGCGGTTACGACGTGCTGGAGCAGCATTGAAACAGAAAAAGCTTCCTGATCGACGCGAACAGGCAAAACGTGCGGCCTTGAACGCCTTGAAGCGTGCACGTCGTGCGGCCGCGCGCAGCGGAATCAAATTGTCGGACTGGGAGGGCGAGTTTCTGGGTTCGGTCGAAGGCCGTGTCGAAAAATACGGCCGCGCATTCGGCGATCCTGAGAAGGGCGCGCCGGGGACATCGCTCTCCCTTCGTCAGACGGTCAAGTTGAAGGAAATCGCCGGCAAGGCAAAAGGCAAGAAGTCCGGCTGGCCAAGCCGCGGCCGTAAACCATAACGCAAGATAATTGCGCAAATGGTCACATTTGCACAGCAAAAGTGACCGATTTCTGTTGCAATGCAACACGTGCGGAGGCCTACTTCGCCGCCCACCCTGAGGGAGTGAATATGGCGCAAGCCGAGGCCAAGCCAGCGCTCGAAGTCTACAAAGAGCTGTACGACATCGGCGAAATTCCGCCGCTCGGCCACGTGCCGGCGAAGATGCATGCCTGGGTAGTGCGCAAAGACCGGCATGGCCCGCCGGAGCAATCGATGCAGCTCGAAGTCGTGCCCACTTGGCCGCTCGATTCCCATGACGTGTTGATTCTCGTGATGGCCGCAGGCGTGAACTACAACGGCGTCTGGGCCGCGCTCGGCACGCCCATTTCGCCGATGGACGCGCACAAGAATCCGTTTCACATCGCCGGCTCCGATGCATCAGGCATCGTGTGGGCCATCGGTTCGAAAGTCACGCGCTGGAAAGTCGGCGACGAAGTCGTCGTGCACTGCAATCAAGACGATGGCGACGACGAAGAGTGCAATGGCGGCGATCCGATGTTCTCGCCCAGCCAACGCATCTGGGGTTATGAAACGCCCGACGGCTCCTTCGCGCAGTTCGCCCGCGTGCAAGACCGCCAGTTGATGGAGCGTCCGCGTCACCTGACGTGGGAAGAATCCGCGTGCTACACGCTGACGCTTGCCACGACCTACCGCATGTTCTTCGGCCATCGCCCGCACATCCTGCGTCCGGGACACAATGTCCTGGTGTGGGGTGCATCGGGTGGGCTCGGCTCATTCGCGGTTCAGCTCTGCGCCGTCTCCGGCGCCAATGCCATCGGCGTCATCAGCGACGAGAGCAAACGCGACTTCGTCATGTCGCTCGGCGCCAAAGGCGTCATCAATCGCAAGAATTTCAATTGCTGGGGCGCGATGCCCAAAGTGGGTACGCCGGAATATGACGCTTGGACCAAAGAAGCGCGCAAATTCGGCAAGGCGATCTGGGACATCACCGGCAAGGGCAACGATGTCGACATGGTGTTCGAACACCCAGGCGAATCCACTTTCCCGGTATCGTGTCTCGTCGTGAAGCGCGGCGGCATGGTCGTCTTCTGCGCCGGCACCTCCGGCTACAACATCACCTTCGATGCGCGCTATGTCTGGATGCGCCAGAAGCGCATTCAGGGCTCGCACTTCGCCAATCTGTTGCAGGCGAGCCAGGCCAACCGCCTGGTCGTCGAGCGACGCATCGACCCCGCCATGTCCGAAGTGTTTTCCTGGGCCGACATTCCAAGAGCACACACCAAGATGTGGAAGAACGAGCATCTGCCAGGCAACATGGCGGTCTTGGTGAACGCACAGCGCACGGGCTTTCGCACCTTCGAGGATGTCGTCGAAGCCAGCGGCAGCTAAGCGCACTGGCCGACGCAAGGCACGGTGGTGCACTGCGGCACGGCATCCGCTATGGTCGGGCCAGCGACATTTCGAAGTGCCCATTCATGCTCTCCATCACGGTCCCTCATCTGCTTACGCGCTGCGAGGAGGCGATGTTGTCCGCCGAGGGGCTGCTCGTTGCCGCCAAATCCTCAGTCGCGGAGATGGTGACAGAGGATGGAAAAATCTCGTCCGAGGCATTGGATCGTGAGCAGCGTGCCACGCACGCGCTGGCTTGGCTCGCCACTTATGTGGAGGCGTTGCGCCAGATGGTGCGCTGGGCGCGCGGTCTCGAGGAAGTCAACAAATTCGGCGAGATCGAGCAACTCATCCTGCTCGCCGCGTTCGGTGAGTATCTGGCGCAGTTGCCGGGCGGTATCGCAATGAGCCAGAGCGAAATCGCGAGACCCTACGACCTCGGTCTGGCCGACGAGGAAATCGGCGGTTTCTGGTCACCCACCGTTGCCGAATTGGCGCGCATGGGCACACGCGCGGAAGTGCGTGCGGGCATCGTCGGCTACATGGTCAAGCACCAAGGCGCGATGTTCGTCGGCGAGCCCGGCCTCGACGACACGATGAGCCTGATCCGCGAGCAATTCTTCCGTTTTGCGCAGGAGAAGGTGACGCCGTTCGCGCACCAGTGGCACCTTAAGGACGAACTGATCCCGATCGGGGTGGTGAAGGAACTCGGCGATCTCGGCGTCTTCGGACTGACGATTCCCGAAAGCCATGGCGGGTCGGGACTGTCGAAGCTCGCGATGTGCGTCGTGTCGGAAGAATTGTCGCGCGGCTATATCGGAGTCGGCTCGTTGGCGACGCGCTCGGAGATTGCCGCCGAACTTATCCTGAACGGCGGCACCATGGAGCAGCGCGATCGCTGGCTGCCGCTGATCGCAAGCGGCGAGAAGCTACCGACCGCCGTGTTCACCGAGCCATCGGGCGGCTCCGATGTAGCCGCACTCAGAACCCGCGCCGTCAAGGACGGCGACGTGTACAAGATCTACGGCAACAAGACCTGGATCACGCATGCGGCGCGCGCCGACATGATGACGTTGTTGGTACGGACGAATCCCGACCGTCCCGGCTATCGCGGCCTTTCCATGTTTCTTGCGGAAAAGCCGCGCGGCACGGGCAAGAACAACTTCCCGGCCAAGGGCATGAGCGGCGGTGAAATCGGCGTGCTTGGCTATCGCGGGATGAAGGAATTCGAGATCGGCTTTGACGGCTTCGAAGTGCCGGCATCGGATTTGTTGGGCCTCGAGGAGGGCCAAGGTTTCAAACAGTTGATGCAGACATTCGAGTCGGCACGTATTCAAACCGCGTCGCGCGCCATCGGTGTCGCGCTGTGCGCGATGGATCTGGGCGTCCGCTACGCGACGGAGCGCCAGCAGTTCGGCCGCCCGCTCGTCGAATTCCCGCGTGTACGCGACAAGCTCGCCATGATGGCGGTCGAAATCGCGATCACGCGGCAGTTGAGCTACTACGCCGCGCGCGAGAAGGACGAGGGCCGGCGCTGTGATCTGGAAGCGGGGATGGCGAAGCTTCTGGGCGCGCGCGTCGCCTGGGCCGCAGCCGACAACGCTCTGCAAATCCACGGCGGCAACGGCTTTGCGCTGGAATATCCCATCAGCCGCGTCTTGTGCGATGCCCGCATTCTCAACATCTTCGAAGGTGCCGCCGAGATTCAGGCCAACGTCATCGCGCGGCGGATTCTGGAAGACCGGGTCAATTGATGGCGGACCATCCGATCGACCGGCTCTTCAAGCTCGTCGCCTCGCGCAAGGGCGGCGATGTCAAGAAATCCTACACGGCGTTGCTGTTGAAAAACGGCCCCGCGGAGTGCGCGAAGAAATTCGGCGAGGAAGCCGTGGAGGTTGTTCTGGCCGCCGTGGCCAAGGACAAGCGCGCTCTGACGGAAGAATCCGCAGACGTTCTCTATCATCTCTTGGTCCTGTGGGCCGCGTGCGGCGTGTTGCCCAAGGACGTGTATGCAGCTCTCGCCGCGCGCGAAGGTCAGTCGGGCCTCGCCGAAAAGGCCGGCAGAAAAAAGAAGCCCGCCTGAGACCTATTCGACCGTGTCTTCCGACAGCTGCTTGACGAGGTCGAGTACCCGTTTGCGCAACTTGGGATCCTTGATCTTCATGAAGGCCAGACTGAGTTGCAGACCCTCGCCGCTCGAAACGAATTCCATCACGGGCGGCGACGAGGGATTGTCGGTGAAGCCGCCCGCGAGCTGATTGTTCACGCCCTCGTAGAAGTAGTCGATGTTCACGCCGAGGATGCGCGACACTTCGAACAGGCGCCCGGCCCCGATACGATTGACTCCTTTCTCGTATTTCTGGACCTGCTGAAACGTCAGGCCCAGCAATTCACCGAGTCTTTCCTGGCTCATGCCGATCAACATGCGTCGCAGGCGAACGCGATTGCCCACCTGGGCATCGATAGGATTGGCTTGTTTCTTAGGCACGGTTTACACAACGCTCCGTATAAGCCCGACCTTGGCACGCCGGTCAGGCGGTTGAAGCCCCAGTTCCCCGCATCGGCTAGTGAAATACTACTTGCGCGCAAGCCACCAAGAAAGTCCCGCGCCCGCTGCCAGCAGCAGCAAGAAAGCGGCGTCACCGTAAAGTGCGTACCCAGGCATGGCGAGCGCACGAGGTAAACCGAAGTCTATCGCGCCTGTTCGATCCAGTCCAAGACTGACAAGTACTCGTCCGAGCGGATCGATTACCGCGGAGATGCCCGTGTTTGCGGCGCGCACAACGGGCAGACCTTCTTCGATGGCACGCACGCGTGCGGCAAAAAGGTGCTGCTCAGGACCAGCCCAGGGGCCGAACCAGGAGTCATCCGTCACGTTGACGAGCCAACCCGGCCTTTCCTCGCCGATCACGGCCGAAGGGAACAAAATCTCGTAACAGATGAGCGGGCCAACACTCGGCGCCTGGGGCAGCGGAAAGGTGTGCGGACCGTCGCCAGCTGCAAAGCTTCCCGGGAAACCGACGAGCTTGGTGATGCCGAGCTCGCGCAAGAGCGGCTCGAAAGGTAGATATTCGCCGAAGGGCACGAGATGGAACTTGTCATAGGTCGCGAGCAATCGGCCATGATCTCCGAAGATATAGAGGCTGTTGAAAAACAATCTGTGCTGTGCCGAATCCAACGCCATGCGCTGATTGCCGGTCATCAGCACGCGTTTTGCTCCCGTTAGATCGGCGACTTCGGCGCGTGCCTCGGGCGACAATTGCAGAAGGACAGGTGGCGCGGCTTCCGGCCATATGATGATCGTCGGTGACGCTCCTGACTTTTTCTCGCTCAAGTCGATAAGACGCCGCCAGTTTCGCTGCACGAGATCGTGGTGGTATTTCTCGTCCTGCGGAATATTCGGCTGCACGATGCGCAGTTGGACGCCTGAGACCATCATGGTCGGCGTATGGTTCAAGCGGACGGCTCCGCCGATCCAGATCAGCAAGAACGTCGCCGCCATCGCTACGGGCAATCGCAAACGCGCCGGTCTCGAAAAAAGCTCTGCCAGCGAGGCGCCGAAGAGAAGCGTCAAAAAGCTCAGCCCATACGCACCGACCAACGAGGCGCTTTGAAGGATCTCCAGTGAAAGTCCCCAGCTATAAGCCGGCAGATTCCACGGCAGACCCGTCAGGATATGTCCGCGCAGCCACTCCGCGCCTGCATAGGACGTCGCGAGTGCGAAAATTCTGGATGCCCCTGGCTTCCACCAGAAGGACGCAAGCAAGGACGCAAGCATGGGGAAAAGGGCGAGGCCGCCGGGAAATAGCAAGGCGACGAATGGGATCTGCCAGGCATGAGCGACGGGATCGACAAGGAATGGATAGAAGATCCAGTGCATGCCGACGACGAATTGGCCGAAACCAAAGGCCCAGCCGGTGAACGCGGCGTTTCGCTTGGGATGTGCACTGGCATTGGCGCCATCGAGCAGGATGACCAGTACAGTCATACCGAGCAGGAACAGCGCGAAAGCGTCCACCGGCGCGAAGCCGAGAGCCGAAATCGCACCCGCGGCGAAAGCTGCCGCGAGGCGACGCCATCGTGTGAGGCTTTCTAGGAATATGCCGCTGCGAAGAAGATAAGACGTCACGCCGGCTTTTCGGCCACCTGAGGCCGCCTTGCGGGATCGCGCAGCCTGAGGCGCTTGACGCGGCGGGGATCTGCTTCCAGCACCTCGAATTCATAGCCTGAAGGGTGGGTCACGATCTCGCCACGCTGCGGCAGTCGGCCCAGCAGCGAAACGACAAGCCCGCCCAGCGTCTCGACTTCCTGATCCGCGTCTTCCGGCGAGAGCGCAATTCCCGTCTGGTTCCGGAAATCCTCGAGGTCGGTGCGTGCATCCGCAATGATGGTGCCGTCGTCCGACTTTCGGATGCGCGTCGCATCTTCGTCATGTTCGTCGGCAATGTCACCGACGATTTCCTCGACGATATCTTCGATCGAAACGATGCCGTCGGTGCCGCCATACTCGTCGATCACCAGCGCAAGGTGCGTGTGCATCGTCTGCATCTTCAACAGCAGATCGACCAGCGGCATCGAGGGCGGAACAAACAGCAACTCGCGCTTGAACTGTGAGATGGGACCGTCGCGCCAGCGAAAGCTGCCGTCGGGCTGGATCTGCATGTAGGCAAGGACGTCCTTGATATGGACAAGACCGGTCGGGACATCGAGCGTCTCGCGATAGACGGGAAGGCGGGAATGCTGCACGTCGCGAAACAGCGCGATGAAATCCGGCAGTGAAGTTTCCTCGTCGACCGCGACGATGTCAGCGCGCGGCACCATGACGTCGCTGACGCGCAATTCGCCGAACTTCAAGAGATTGGCGAGCATCTTACGCTCTGGCGCCGAAAGCGCCGGGCTTTGGCGATCGCTTTCCTCGATCACCTCTTCCAGGCTTTCGCGCATCTGTGCCGCGCTCTCCGAATCGCCGCGCATGAAAAGCGACAATCGTCGCAGCAAGGACGGCTTGTCCGTCTCAGGCGCAGGTTCGACTTGCGGCGGCACCTCGCTCATCATGCCGCCTTGGTGGCGTAGGGATCGGCCACGCCAAGTTCGTTCAAGATTCTCGTCTCGAGCGGTTCCATCACGGATGCGCCGCGCTTCGTTTCATGGTCGAAGCCCAACAGATGCAAAACGCCGTGAACCGTCAGGTGCATGGCGTGGTCGACGAAATGAGCGGCGCCGGTGCGCGCCTCCGCCGCCGTCACGCCATAGGCAAGCGCGATGTCTCCGAGATAGGCGCCTTTGGCGCGATCCGCAGGAAACGAAAGCACATTCGTCGGCTTATTCTTGCCGCGAAATTGGTGGTTGAGGTCTTTGAGTTGCCGATCACCGGCCAGGAGAATCGTGAGCCGCGAGCCGGCCGGAGCCTTACCGCGCCTCAACGCCGCTTCTGCGGCCTTTCGCAGACGCGCCGAAAGACCGCGCACCTTGCGCCAGCGCCGATCGGCCATCCGAATGTCGATGAGAAACGTCACGGCTCGAGCTTTTGCGCGTCGGCCTTATTATATGCGGCGATGATGCGCGTGACGAGAGCATGGCGCACCACGTCCTTCTCGGAAAAATGAGCAACTGCAACGCCTTCGACGCCGTTGAGAATGCGAAGCCCGTCGTTGAGCCCGTCTGCTCTCCCGCCCGGGAGATCGCTCTGCGACGGATCGCCGGTGACGACCATGCGCGAGTCTTCGCCGAGCCGCGTGAGAAACATCTTCATCTGCGCGGACGTTACATTCTGCGCTTCGTCGAGGATGACGAACGCGCGCGCCAGCGTGCGGCCGCGCATGAAGGCGAGTGGCGCGACTTCAATCGTTCCCAGCTCCAAGAGCTTTTCCGTTTTTTCGCCGAGCACGTCGAACAACGCGTCGTAGAGCGGGCGCAAATAAGGATCGATCTTCTCCTTGAGATCGCCGGGTAGAAAACCGAGCCGTTCTCCGGCTTCCAACGCCGGGCGTGAGAGGATCAGGCGTTCGACCTGCCGCTCGTGCAACAGATGCGCCCCGAATGCGGCTGCAAGGTAAGTCTTGCCGGTTCCGGCGGGCCCGATCCCGAAGACCAACGGATGCGTGCGCATGAGGTCGAGATAGGCGGCCTGCGCAGGCGAACGGGCATAGGTGACACGCCCCGGAGCCGTGCGGATCGAAGGCGACCCGAAGGAGGCGCCGACGGGAGCCGCGGCCTGCTCGCCGGCAAAGCGAATCTCCGCGTCGACCTCGGGCAAATTGCAAGTTTCGCCACCCTCCAGGCGCGCATAGAGCGCACGCAACACCGAGGCGGCGCGCTCGCGCATGTCAGGATTGCCCTCGACGGCAACGAGATTGCCGCGCATCGCGATGCGAACGTCGAGTTTTTGCTCGACACGGACGAAGTTCCTCTGATGCGATCCGGAGAGACCCGCGAGCAGCCTGTTATCGGGGAATTCCAGGGTCACCTGCTCCTTCGTCGCACGTTTCGTTCGAACGGGACTCAACGGCTCATCGCCTTCTTGTGCGCTGCGACCAAGCTGCCTTTGAGGCTGTTGGGAAACACAGCGTCGATGCGCACGCGGTGAATCTCGCCGATATAGTCCGACGCGTTCTCGACATGCACGGCTTGCAGATACGGGGTGCGGCCGATCGCTTGTCCCGGGCGGCGCCCAGGCTTCTCGAACAGAATATCGAGCACTCGGCCGAGCGAAGCCGCGTCGAACGTCGCACGCTGTTCGCCCAGCACACGCTGCAGCGCTTGCAGCCGCTCCTCCTTGACGGCGTCGGGAATTTGTTTGCGCGCGGCAGCGGCAGGGGTGCCGGGACGCCGGCTGTACTTGAAGGAATAGGATTGTGCGAAGCCGATATCGCGTACCAGCTCGAGCGTCGATGCGAAGTCCGCATCGCTCTCACCTGGAAATCCAACGATGAAATCGGAGGACAGCGCAATGTCCGGCCGCGCATCGCGGATACGATCGATCGTTCGGCGATAATCGTCGACCGAGTGGCCGCGATTCATCGCCTCCAACACAGCGTCCGAACCGGACTGCACCGGCAGGTGCAGGAACGGCATGAGTTGTGCGAGGTCGCGATGCGCAGCGATGAGATCATCGCTCATGTCGCGCGGATGGCTGGTCATGTAACGCAGGCGCGACAGACCATCGATGTTTGCGAGCCGTCCGAGAAGCTTTGCCAGCGACCACGCCTTGCCGTCCGGTCCCTCGCCGCGATAAGCGTTGACGTTCTGGCCGAGAAGCGTGAGCTCGCGTGCACCGCGCAATATAAGACGTGCCGCTTCTTCCTCGATTTGCGCGACGGACCGCGAATATTCGGGCCCACGCGTATAAGGCACGACACAGAATGAGCAGAACTTGTCGCAGCCTTCCTGCACCGTCAGAAACGCACTGACGCCGGCTGCACTTGTGTCTCTCGGCAGCGCGTCGAATTTCTCGAGCGCTGGAAATTCGGTCTCGAGAGCCTGCCCGCCCGAACGCGCGATGCGCGCGATCATTTCCGGCAGGCGATGATAGGATTGCGGCCCGACCACGATGTCGACCTGCGGTGCACGCGCAATGATTTCCGCACCTTCCGCCTGTGCCACGCAGCCCGCGACCGCGATGGTCAGCTTGCGCTTTTCCTTGTGCTGCCGGAGCCGGCCAAGCTCCGAGTAAATCTTCTCCGCCGCCTTTTCGCGGATGTGACAGGTGTTGAGGATGACCATATCCGCATCGTCGGGCGTATCGCTCGGGCAAAAGCCGATCGGCGCCAGCAATTCCGCTATGCGCGCGGAATCGTAGACGTTCATCTGGCAACCATAGGTCTTGATGAAGAGCTTCTTCATGGCGGCCGGTTATGGGCGAGTGCCGCCCGACTGACAAGCGCCGGCAGTCTCACGCGATGGCCTGCGCGAGCTTGTTTTCCGCGCGCGTCTTGGCCGGCTCAACCTCGGCAACCGTCGGTCCGGACAGGCCCGCGAGCGCTCGCCATTGGCCGCGGCGAACGATAGCCTCGGCGCGCGCGGCCAGCGCTTTGCGGCCCCCGAGCTGGTCGACGTCCATCGGCGCATGAAATTCGACGAGGACGTCAATCGGTCCCGTCTTCAGTGCTTCCCAAAGATGGGGCACCAACTCCATGTCGCCATACCAGGCATAAAGCGGTCGGTTCTCGCGGCCCATCGGCATTCCGTGCAGACTGACATAAGCGGTCGACACCGGCTGGACGCGCACAGCGCGCTCACCGCCCTTGCCGTCGGCGACGCGAGCTTCGACCGCACCCATCAAAGCGCTCTTGAAGTTCAGGACCATATTGCCGTCGTTGGACGTGCCTTCCGGAAAGAGCACGAGTGTATCGCCTGCCAGCAATCGTTCGCGGATGAGATCGCGCGCCTCGCCCGTGGCATGGCGGCGGGTGCGTTCGACGAAGACCGTCTCCTGCAATTTCGCCAACGTCGAGAACAGGGGCCAGGTCGCAACTTCGGCTTTCGCGACGAAGGAGACGTGACCTACGGCCGAAAAGACGATGATGTCGAGCCAGGACGTGTGATTTGCCACGATGAGCACACCTTCGCCCGTCAGAGGCTTGCCGATTGTCTTGATGCGCACGCCGAATAATTTCGCCATGAAGCGGTGATAGGCATGTGGAAAGGTCTTGCGGCGCTTCCAGCCGAAACGCAGCGCCATGCTCTGATACGGAATGCCGATCAGCGTGACGGTAAGAAAGACGATGACGATCGCCCAGGCACGCAGCGTCTGCATCAGCGCGGCTTCTTGCTGCCCTTGGGCACGGCATAGAGTTCGAGGCGATGATCGACGAGCTCGAATCCGAGCTCTTCGGCGACCCGGCGCTGCAATTTCTCGATGTCTTCGTTGCGAAACTCGATCACGCTTCCCGACTGGATGTCGATCAGATGATCGTGGTGAGACTCCGGGACTTCTTCATAGCGGGAGCGGCCATCGCGAAAATCATGGCGCTCCAAAATGCCTGCGTCCTCGAACAGCTTCACGGTGCGATAGACCGTGGCGATCGACATGTGAGGATCGACCGCAGATGCGCGACGGTAAAGCTCCTCGGCGTCGGGATGATCGGCGGCATCCGAGAGGACGCGCGCAATGACGCGCCGCTGCTCCGTCATGCGCAGGCCCTTCTCCACGCAGAGCGCTTCGATCCGCGTCAACTCGTTCCCCAAAGCCTGATCCTCATGGTGACGATTTTAGCCAGTGACGGGCCGATTCCCAAGGGGCGAAAGGGGAAGATTGCTCTGCAAAATCAATGCATCTTCGTATTTTCCGAGGCCAACGGCATAATAGGCCTTGCGCCTGCCGACTTCGTGGAAGCCCAGGCGCTCATATAACTCCGCTGCCGGCAGATTGTTGACCGCAACTTCGAGAAAAATTCGGCTTGATCCCAGACTGTGTGCATGCGCGGCGGCGGTACGAACCAACTTCGTACCCAATCCCTGTCGGCGACAGCCGGGCCTAACGGCAAGGGTGAGGATTTCGGCTTCGTCAGTAGCCGAACGCACGACGATGAATCCATCTTCGTCCGCGAAGGCGAAGGTTCCCGGCGTCGCGAGAAGTTCGTCGAGAGCATCTTTCGTCCACGGCACAGCAAACGATTCTGCATGCAGCTGTGCGAGCCGCGAGAGATCGCTCCCTCTGATGATGGGGGCCACAGTCACGCACGCTCCGGAAGCTTGGCGTCGGGCGGGCGCAAGTAAAGCGGCCTTGGCGGACCATCGGGCGCCGGAGCCACGAGCCCCAACTTGGCAACCCAGAGCGCGTCGGGCTGGAGCACGCTGGACAATACGGCATTTGGCAGCTGCGTTTTAGCGCGCGCGGCTGCTGTTCCGGCTAGTACGATCGGATCATGGATTTCGCCTATGCGCGCGACAGCGTCGTCGAACGACAGCACACGCGGCAGCGACGCAGTCGTGCCGGACACTTCGAGATAGACTTCGTCGCGACGCGCGTCGTGCAAAGCGACGCCAAGCCCAATCCCACACTCCACCATCGCCTGATGCGTCATCACGGAGAGCGTCGTCACTCCAACGAGTGGAAGATCAAGCGCGACGCGCAGCGCTCGCATGAAGGCGAGACCGACGCGTTGGCCCGTGAAGGTGCCAGGTCCGGTCGTGACGGCCAGCCGGTCAAGACTCGTGAAATTCAGCGAGGCGTCTTGCATGGCCGCTTCGACCATCGGCGCTAAGGCTTCGGCATGGCCGCGCTGCATGACCTCGAACCGATGCGCTAGTAATTGGTCATTGTTCAGGATCGCGACCGAACAGGCGCCGAGCGCTGTATCGACGGCGAGGATCCTCACGCGCGCACCGGCTCACTCAAGCCTGCAGGCCTCGTCGAACGACAGCCGCGGACTCCTTGCAAATACGCCGGAAGGATCGCCATGGCCGACGCTGCAAATGAAGTTCGACTTGATCCTGGTGCCGGCAAAGAATTCCTTGTCGACGGCGTCGTTGTTGAATCCCGACATCGGGCCGCAATCCAGACCGAGCGCGCGGGCCGCGATGATGAAATAACCGCCCTGCAGCGTACCGTTGCGAAACGCGGTCGATTGTTCAAGGGCCGGATCCTTAAACCAGTTCTTGGCGTCCGGACTATGCGGAAATAGTTTGGGCAGCCGCGCGGCGAAGTCGAGATCGTAGCCGATGATGACGGTCGCCGGCGCGGAAAGGACCTTTGGTGCGTTTCCAGGCGCACAATGAGCCGCCAGTCGCTCTCTCGCAGCCTTGGAGACCGCGAAGACAAAACGGGCAGGCGAGCAATTGGCGCTTGTCGGGCCAATGCGCATGAGATCGTAGATCGCCATCAGCATGGCGGGACTGACAGGCTTGTCGAACCATTTGTTCTGGGTTCGCGCGTTGCGGAAAATCGTGTCGAGCGCTTCGTCGTTTATGGCGTGATGTTCCATGAGTGCAAGGCTCCGGCGTGAAGGTCGCCGCGGTTGAATCGATTCGGGTGGAGATTATACGGCTTCGACCGCGTTCACTTCCGGAACATAATGGCGGAGCATGTTCTCGATGCCGTTCTTCAGGGTCATGGTCGAGGATGGACAGCCCGCGCATGAACCCTGCAGATGCAGGAAGACGATCCCGGCGCCGCCGTCGAAGCCCTTGAAGATGATATCGCCGCCATCCTGGGCGACCGCGGGACGCACCCGCGTGTCGATCAGCTCTTTGATCTGAGAGACAATCTCGGGGTCGCCCTCGCCATAGTCGGTGTCGTCGCGCTCCTCGGCGCCGCCTTCGAGAAGCGGCAGGCCGCGGGTGAAATGCTCCATGATCGCACCGAGGATGGCGGGCTTGATGTGTTTCCAATCGCCATCACGCTTAGTCACGGAAATGAAATCGGCACCGAAGAAGACGCGCGAGACTTCAGGGATCTCGAAAAGCGCCAGCGCGAGCGCTGAACGGCCGGCAGAATCCTTCGACGGAAAATCCGCGACCCCGCCTTCGCCCATGACGTCGCGTCCGGGCAGGAATTTCAGTGTCGCAGGATTCGGCGTGGATTCGGTTTGGATGAACATGTTGGGTCCGTCTGACTAGTCTAGAGCCTTTCCAATCCATTACATGGACCCTCGCCCGAGTGGGATCAAGGGCGGCTAAGAAGACCTAGAAATCCGAGGCTATTCCCTTGTTTTCCCAATCGCCGTAGCGCGTCGGATCGGGGCCCTTTCGACCGCCGATTTCCTTCGCCTGCTCCTTTTGCGGTTCCTTACGCCGACGCTCTTCGGCTTCCGCCTTGGCGCGCTCGCCGGCCGCTTTGATGCGTGCCTCGATTTCGGCTTTGGAGAGCTTTGGCGATGCCATCTGGAAAATCGTCCGCTTGACGCTGCGCCGGGTCAGCTTACATCACCATGACATGAACATAGTACGCACCGCATTGCTGATGGCGGCTCTTTCCGGCCTGTTCCTTTTCGTCGGTTTTCTGATCGGCGGCGAGGCAGGGATGATGATCGCGCTCCTCTTTGCAACCGCCACCAACCTGTTCGCCTATTGGAATTCCGATCGCGTCCTGTTGTCGATGTATGGCGCGCGTCAGGTTGACGAGACAGCGGCCCCCGAGCTTGTCCACACCGTACGTCAGCTTGCCGAGCAGGCGGGCCTGCCGATGCCAAAGGTCTACATCGTTCAGAACGATCAGCCGAACGCCTTTGCGACGGGACGTAACCCGCAACACGCCGCAATCTGCGTGACGAGCGGGCTCTTGGCGCGCGTGAACGGCGAAGAGCTTGCCGGCGTGCTGGCGCACGAACTGAGCCATGTGCGCAATCGCGATACGCTGACCATGACGATCACCGCCACGATCGCAGGCGCAATCGCCATGCTCGCGAACTTTGCTTTCTTCTTTGGCGGCGGGCGGCGAAACCCGCTCGGCTTCATCGGCTTGATCCTAGTTGCCGTCATGGCCCCGATCGCAGCCATGCTGGTGCAGATGGCCGTAAGTCGCACGCGCGAATTCGAGGCCGACCGCATGGGCGCAGAAATTTCCGGCAGGCCCTTGTGGCTCGCATCGGCGTTGCAAAAGATCGATCGTGCCGTGGCCGTCACGGACAATCCGCAAGCCGATGCCAATCCGGCAACAGCGCATATGTTCATCGTCAATCCTTTGCGTGGTGGCGGTTTGTCAGGATTGTTCTCCAGCCATCCTTCGACCGAGGAACGCATCGCGAGACTCCGCGCCATGGCCGACCAGCCACCCGTTCAGGCCGGACCCTGGGCGTGAGCGAAGGCATTCCGGCGCGCGCCGCAGCACAAGCGATCCTGTCCGACGTGTTGCGAAAAAAACGACCATTCGATGCAACGCTCCTGCAATTGGAGGGGCTGTCACCACGTGATGCCGGTTTTGCCCGCACCATCGCCGCCGAAACGTTGCGTCGCCTCGGCCAAATTGAAGCATTGACCCGCCACTTCGTCCCAAAAACTCCGCCGCCGCACAAGGCGGGACCGACGCTTGAGATTCTCTATGCCGGGATTTGCGAACTTGTGTTTCTGAACGTCGCACCGCACGCGGCGGTCGACGCCGCCAACCGCCTGGCAGCGGCGGACGAGAAGGCGCGCCACTTCAAGCCGCTGATCAACGCCGTCCTGCGTCGTGTTTCGGGCGAAGGAAAACCGCTTGTGAATACCCAAGATGCTTCGCGCCTTAACACGCCGGACTGGCTGTGGGCGCGCTGGTGCCAGAGCTATGGCGAGGATCGCACGCGCGCCATTGCGCAAGCGCATGCCACGCAGCCGCCAATCGACCTGACGCTCAAGGACAAAACCTTCGCCACGCAACTCGATGGTCAAATTCTCTTCGACAATGTCGTTCGCCTTCGCGAGGCATCGCGGATCGAAGAGCTTCCGGAATTCGCTGAAGGTGCATGGTGGGTTCAAGATGCGGCAGCGACTTTGCCGGCGCGACTCCTGGGCGACGTCGCCGGACAAACGGTGGTCGATCTCTGTGCCGCGCCGGGCGGAAAAGCCCTGCAGCTTGCGGCATGCGGCGCAAACGTTGTCGCAGTAGAGCGCGATCACGAACGCCTTACGCGTTTGAGAGAGAATCTCGCACGCACCGAACTCTGCGCCACGCTGATCGAAGCGGATCTGCGCGACTATGAACCTGCTGTCTCAGCCCCATTCGTATTGCTGGACGCGCCGTGCAGCGCCACCGGAACCATTCGGCGCCATCCCGACCTGCCGTGGAACAAGGATGCTTCCGATGTGACTACCTGCGCACAGGGGGCGCAGGAACTGTTTGACGCAGCAGCCAACATGGTCGCGAAGGGCGGCTTGCTCGTGTTCGCCGTTTGCTCGCTCGAGACGGAGGAAGGCGAGGAGCAAGTCGCCGACTTTCTGCGACAGAGACGCGATTTCGCACGGGTGCCGATAACCGCAAGCGAGCTATTCGGCCATTCGGAGTGGGTCGATCCACAAGGCGATTTGCGGACGCTGCCTTGTCACCTGGCTGAACAGGGCGGCATGGATGGCTTCTTCGCCGCTCGGCTACGCCGTCTATAAGCGGCCGAGCGCATAGGCGACGGCGAGATAGATCTTGCCGGTGTCGGCGCTCAGCATGGTCGATGTGAGCAGGCCGCCGCCATCGCCCTCCTTCGCGCGAGCCAGAAGAGTCTCGAATTCTGCGAGATAGGAATTCGCCGCGTCGCGGAATTTGACGTCTTCGCGATAAAGCGTCGCCACGCGATTGACCGTGTCGTCGTCGATCGCCTCGGCAAGGCGGCGCGCGAAGACGCTGCGGTCGCCGGCAAGATAACGCCGCCATTCCTCTTCACCGGGCGCTGCATCCGAAGAGATCGCGCTTAAATCGACCGCGAGATCGGCGAGCGCGACTTCGAGTGCGCCGAGAGCCGCGGCGCTGGCCGGCTTCAGCTCGCGCGCCTCGCTCGTCTCGACGGCGGCAAGAAGCGTGCGCATTTCCCATGCCTTGGTATCGCCAGAGGACTCGAGCGGCTTCTTTCTCGAGCGCTGAGTCAGTCGCTTGGCCATGCCAAGGAGGCTCTCGCTTTCCGGTTGCTCAACTTCGGAGGGTTCCTGCTGCTTGAGCGCCGAGGAACGCGGCGCGCCGCGCGCGTGAAGGGTTGAAAGCGTACGCGCTGAGAGATCGAGAATTTCTTCCGTCTCGCTCCGTACCATTTCGCGCACCCGCCGCGCTTCCTGCTGGGCGACCCCCGGCAGTGTCAGCAGATGCTGTTGCACATCCTCGACGGTTTTGGCGAGTGTCGTGCGGATCGCAGTGGCTTCGGCGGAGAGTTCGCCCGACGTTCTGAGCAGGCGCTCGCACTCGGCCATTGCTTCTCCGACCAACGCACGCGCATTGGCCTTGGCTTCCGCAGCAGTTTCACCGATCAGCGTCTGCGCACCGCTGTTGGCGTCGTGCAATGCGCTGATCATGCCGGCGAGCGTCGCCGTCGCCGCGTCGCTCGTCGCTTTCAGCCGTTCCGCCTCGCTCGTGAAATTGACGGTAAGCTGCGAAGCGCGGGCCGCGGCATTGGCCATGATCTCTTCCAGATGGCGTTCGGCCTCGCCCGTGACGTTTTCGAACTTCTGTGCTTCGCCACCCAGCGTCTGAACCGCGCGTTCGATCGACGAGCGCTCCTTCGCCAGTGCCGCTTCGAATGCGGCACTTTCATCCTTCAGGCGCTGCATTAATTCGTTCATGGCGGCGCGATGGCGCTCCTGGCGGCCGAGGACAAATTCCGCCCGCGCCATGGCCGCATCGGAAACAGCCTCGATGCGCTTGGCCTGGCGATCAAGCTCGACGGCCGCGGCTTGCGGGGCCTCGGCGGCAGCGCCCGCTGCGGCGCGAAATCCGGCGGCTTGTGTGTCGAGTGTCGCGCTCGCGCTCTTGAGCGAGCCCTCGGCACTTTCGATGAGCGCCTTTAACTGAGCGACGCGACCAGCGACGGTCTCGGCGGTGCGTGCCGCCGAATCGCTGAGCGTTCCGGACACGGTTTCGATGCGTTCGCGCTCGGCGGTCAGTCGCGCCGCAACGGCTTCACCGCGGACCTCGGTACGTGCACCCGCCTCGTCGAGTGCCGCAATCTGACCTTCGAGAACCGACTCGAGCGCGCGAAGACGCGAAAGGGCAGCATCAAGACCGGTATTCAAGGCGTCGAGTTCGCGGCGCACGGCGCGGCCCAGTCTGGCGGCTGTTCGAGAAGCGGTTTCATCGGCCGAGAACAGTCTCTCCGTCGCATCGGCGAGCACGTTGGCGGCTTCGCTCAATTGCTGCGCGCGCGCCAGGGCCCAAGCGGTGGCGATGAAAAGCAAAGGCGGAATGAAGGTCGCCGCCGTGAACATCGCCAATTCCTGAACGTCGAGACCGGAGAGACCCTTCGGTCCGAAATAACCCCAGAGATAGGCGGCGGCCGCGCCGGCCCAAAAGGCCGACAGCACTCCCGCAAACACGATTACGCCAATCCCGAACCTGGACTCCGTTCGTTGAACAGGTCTCGCGACCGAATCGCCGATCGTTTCGGCGGATTGAAGCGCGACTGGCTGACCAGATCCGATTGTGGCCATCATACCCTCGGCGTTTGCCCGGACACGGCCATACTTTATCCATCGCGAGGCGTGAGCGCGAGAGCGGCTGCTCGCAACGCGCCGGCATCGCAGAGTGGCGCGGTTTTGTTTACAGTCGTTAACGGGAGGATGACTCGTGACACTTTTGATCGCCGCCGCCCTCGTTTTCCTGGCTTTGCACCTTCTGATCGCCGGCACACGCGTGCGGGACGCGATCGTCGCCGCGATCGGGGAGCGCGCCTATCTCGGACTTTTTTCGCTGGCTTCGATCGGCGCCATCATCTGGCTGGCCATGAGCTACCGCGCGGCGCTGGTGAGTTCGTCCAACGTTCAGCTTTTTGATCTCGGTGACGGCGTCGACAAACTTGCCATTCCGGTCGTGCTCGTCGCCTTCCTGATCGGCGTGCCCGGACTCTTGATGGCAAATCCAACTTCGGTCGGACAGTCAGGTGCCGCGGCCAAGGAAGAAACGGTGCGCGGAGTTCTGCGCATCACGCGGCATCCGTTTCTCTGGGGCGTGGCGATTTGGTCGGCCTTCCACTTTTGCGCGACGGGCGATTATGCCTCGGTTGTTCTCTTCGGAACGCTTTGCGTTCTTTCGCTTCTCGGCACCGCTTCGATCGACGCAAAGCGTCAACGCAAGTTGGGTGAACAGTGGAGCGCGTTTGCGCAACGCACGTCGAACCTGCCGTTCGCGGCGATTGCGGCAGGCCGAAATTCGTTTCAAGCAAGGGAATATTTCGACTGGCGTTTCCTGGTCGCGCTCGCGCTTTTCCTGGTGGTTCTCTTTGCCCACGCGCGCATCATAGGTGTGTCGCCGTTCCCAGGCGGGTGGCGGCCACTGAATTAGCGGTGAATCGCGTCGCGGTTCGTTAATATTGTCTTGAGCAATTTCGCCTATCCTCGCGCTCCTATTCCAGGAACGTGCCATGTCGGCGGACGCTGTCATCGATCTGGAGCACCTTGCGCGCTATACCGGCGGCGACGTTGCGCTCAACGCCGAAATTCTCCGCTTGTTCGAAACACAGACGAGCGAGCTTGTCGCCAATCTCCGCACGATCCTCGACGCGCGCGATGAAAAGTCGTGGAAGGAAGTCACGCACACGATCAAGGGCGCGGCACGCGGCGTGGGCGCATTCGCCATGGCGGACGCGGCAGCACAATGCGAGCTTCTCGGGATTGAAGATCCCAGCATCACCCAGATGGCGATCGCCAAGTTGAAGAGCGAGACCGAAGCCGTCCAAGCCTTCGTGAAGGTGCATTGCGCCGTCTGACGACGCGTTCGAACCCCCTTTGCGCAAGTCGCGGTTTTTCTTCGGTTATCGACCATTGAAGCCTTGGCGTTCATAGTGCACTGCGTCACATTGCGCCCCCTCGTCTTGAAAGGGTTGTTGGCCGACCCATTTTTACATATGAAGAGCGCCAGTTTCTAAGTTCATACACTAAACGGTTGTGGAATAGCGCATGAGCACGCCAATCGAGACGGATGTCGTCATCGTCGGGGCCGGCCCGATCGGTCTTTTTGCCGTCTTCGAACTCGGCCTGCTCGACCTGAAAGCCCACCTCGTCGACATTCTGGATCGCCCGGGGGGACAATGCACCGAGCTCTACCCCGAAAAGCCGATCTATGACATTCCCGGTCTTCAGATAGTCACCGGCCAGGAGCTGACGAACAGACTTCTGGATCAGATCAAGCCGTTCGGCGCGCAGTATCACTTCAATGAAATGGCCTCAGGCCTTGAAAAGCTCGCCGACGGGCGCTGGCGCCTGAAGACCGACGCCGGCACCGAACTCGTGGCGCCCGTCATCGTGATCGCGGCCGGCGGCGGCAGCTTTGTCCCCAAGCGCCCGCCCGTACCGCACATCGAAGCGTATGAGGATCGCGGCGATGGAGTCGGCGTGCATTATGCCGTGCGCAAGATGGACGCGTTTCGCGGTAAGAACATCGTGATCGCCGGCGGCGGCGACAGCGCACTCGACTGGACGATCAACCTCGCACCGCTGGCGAAGTCGCTCACTCTCGTTCACCACCGCGACGGCTTTCGCGCCGCACAGCACAGCGTCAATCAGATGCGCGAGCTCGAGCGCGACGGGAAAGTGAAATTCCACGTCGCCAGCGTGAAGCAGCTGCATGGCGAGCATGGCAAGCTGACCGGCGTTACCCTTTCAGGCGCGGACAAGAAGGAATGGCAACTCGAAACGGACGCTTTTCTTCCCTTCTTCGGGCTGACGATCAAGCTCGGGCCAATCGCCGAGTTCGGACTCAATCTCCACGAGAATCTCATTCCCGTCGACACCGCCAAGTTCGAAAGCATGACGCCGGGAATCTTCGCGATCGGCGACATCAACTCCTATCCGGGCAAGCTGAAACTGATCCTCTCGGGATTCCACGAGGCCGCGTTGATGGCACAAGCGGCGTTCCACATCTGCCGGCCTAACGAGAAACTGCGCTTCCAGTACACGACATCGTCATCGAGCCTGCAGAAAAAGCTCGGCGTGCACGCATGAAGATCATCGCCACCGATCGCAAGGGCGCGGAGCATGTCATCGAGGGACGCGACGGCTGGAGCGTCATGGAAATTCTGCGCGATGCCGGCCTTCCCGTTGCAGCCGAATGCGGCGGCGCCTGCGCCTGCGCGACATGCCATGTCTATGTGAATGACGGTTGGTACGAAAAGCTCTCGCCGCCATCGGATGCGGAAGTCGACATGCTGGACATGGCGCTGGCGGTCGAACCCAATTCGCGCCTCTCCTGCCAGATCGTCTGCGCCGACGCGCTCGACGGCATCAAGGTCACGGTCGCGCCGGAATAGCGTTGCCTCCGTTTTACATTTGTTATAACCTTCTGTTCTAACATCCGTTGGAACGGAGAAAAGCCATGCATTTCAAGGTCAAGCTGACCCAAATCGGCAATTCCGTGGGTCTCATCCTGCCGAAGGAAGCGCTCGCCGTCCTCCAGGTCGAGAAGGGCGACACGCTGACCTTCACCTCCGCGCCAGACGGTTTTCGCGTCACTCCCTATGACGCCGAAGTGGAGAAACAACTCGAAGCAGGTCGGGACTTCATGCGCGAGTATCGCGACACATTGCGGGCGCTCGCAAAATGAACGAACCGATCTGGGTTCGTCGCGACGTGATCGAACTTTTGCACACACAAAGTATCGCCGAGCATGGTGGAGCGGATGGACTAAGAGACGAAGGTCTCTTGGAGTCCGCTCTCGCCCGCCCAAAGAATCTCTTCGCCTATGAGGAGGTCCAGGACCCGTCGCGTCTTGCAGCTTCATACACATTCGGGTTGGCGAAAAATCATCCCTTCGTCGACGGCAACAAGCGCGCGGCGTTCATCGCTGCCGGTTTGTTCCTTCGCCTGAACGGATATCGACTCATTGCAGATCAGGCACAGGCAACACTGGTGATTCTCTCAGTTGCGGCTGGTTCGTTTGGTGAAGAAGAACTCACAACTTGGATCAGAAAAAATATCGAACCGCTTTAGATTATAGGGCATCATGGATTCGACTGGAGCAACGCATGGGATTTTACGACAAGCACATTCTGCCGCGACTTCTCAACACGGCAATGAGCGCCAAGCCGATTTCGTACCAGCGGCGCAAGGTCGTGCCGCGAGCGCAAGGCCGCGTGCTGGAAATCGGCTTCGGTGCCGGACATAACCTTCCCTATTACGATCCCCACAAGGTCGAGCGGATCTGGGCGCTCGAACCCTCCGTTGAAATGCGCAACCGCTCGGCAGCGCGCCGCGCGGCTTCGCCGATCGCGCTGCAATTCATCGACCTGCCGAGCGAGGCGATCCCGCTCGATGCTGAATCGGCGGATACGGTCCTGGTCACCTATACTCTGTGCACCATTCCCGACGTTATGGCTGCGCTGGGCGAGATGCGCCGCGTCATGAAAGTGACCGGCCAGATGATCTTTTGCGAGCATGGCGAGGCACCGGACGAAGGCGTCAAACGCTGGCAGCACCGCATCACGCCGGTTTGGAAGAAGATCGGCGGCGGCTGTCACGTCAACCGGCCGATTCCCAGGCTGATCGAAAATGCCGGCTTCAAGCTCACCGACATGCAGACCATGTATCTGCCCGGGACGCCGCGCTTTGCCGGATACAATTACTGGGGCGGCGCCACCAAAGCCTGAGCAAAATGTTTCGCGTGACGATGTTCTTCGGCAACAGAATTGTGCCGAGAAAATTTGCGCTGCCCGCGAGAGCGCATCGCTGCCGGACATCATAACTGCGTTAGCGTGGCGTCGGATCGGGGGCGCCACTTTGCACTGAACCCTTGTTTTCATTGGCTAAGTCTCACTCCGCCGCGAACGGGTGCGCACGTAAACGTGAACCTGCCGAACTTCTCTTCGTAACGCCCACATGATTTGTGAGCGCGAAGTAAATCGCCGCGAGGGGAACATGTTCGACCGCAGAAGCCTTTTGAAGTCCGCAGGCGCGACCGCCGCGCTGCTTGCCCTGACTCCGCATGCACGGGCGGCGGCGAGTTCCAGTGCCGAGGCGCTGAACACGCTGTTCGACGCCTTCGTCAGCGAAAATCTCGACCTGTCGCCGACCTTTGCCACCTCGCTTGGCCTCGACACCGGGGCGCGGGCGCACCAGCGAAGCGAGATCGACGAAGCTTCTCTCGCGGCCAACGAGCGTCAACAGAAGCTGGTCGCCAGCCAGCTCAAGCGCCTCGAAGCCTTCGATCGCGCTTCGGTCGGTGCGGAGGACCAGGCCAGCTATGACGTGGTTCTGTTCAAATTGAAAAACACCGACGCCGACAACCGGCGCTATCCTTATGCCGGCGGCGCGGCCGGCAATCCCTACGTCATAAGCCAGCGAAACGGCCTTTACAGCAGCATTCCCTCCTTCCTCGACAACCAGCACCAGATCGAAACCAAGTCCGACGCCGACGCCTATCTTTCGCGTCTGGAGCAATTCGCGCTCAGACTCGACGAGGAGGCGGAGGTCGTGCGCCACGACGTTGCGCTCAGCGTGGTGCCGCCGGACTTCGCGCTTCAGAAGACGCTGATCCAGATGAATGCGTTGCGCAACCAGCCGGCCGAGAGCGCGACCATGACCCTGTCGGTCGTCAGGCGCACCAAGGAAAAGAACATCGGCGGCGATTATGCGACGCCGGCAGCGAAAATCCTGAACGAGAAAGTCTATCCCGCGCTCGATCGCCAGATCGCGCTCGTCACCAACATGCAGAAGAGGGCGACGCATGATGCCGGTGTATGGAAACTGCCGGACGGCGAAGCCTATTACCGCGACAGCGTCCTCACCTGGACAACCTCGACCAAAAGTCCGGCCGAAATCCACCAGACCGGCCTCGACATCATAAAGGACCATAGCGCGCAGATCGATGCCATCATGCGCCAACAGGGCATGACGAAAGGCACGGTCGGCGAACGGCTGCGCGCGATGTACGACGATCCGAAGCTGATTTATGCCAACAACGACACCGCCAAGGAGCAGCTGATCTCGGATCTGAACTTGAAAGTTGCGGCGATTCGCGCCCGCCTGCCGGACTATTTCGGCGCCTTGCCAAAAGCCGACGTCAAGATTCAGCGCGTTCCGAAATATCTCGAGGCGGCGCAGGCCGGCGGCTATTACAACGCGCCATCGCTCGATGGGAAAATTCCGGGAATCTACTGGATCAATTTGCGCGACACCTCGGAGCAGCCGCGCTGGCTGTTGCCGACGCTGACCTATCACGAATCGATTCCCGGTCATCATCTGCAACTGTCGATCCAGCGCGAAGCCAAGATGCCGCTGATCCGGAAGCTCTCGTACTTCTCGGCCTACATCGAAGGCTGGGCGCTCTATGCCGAGCAGCTGGCCGACGAGATGGGCATGTACAAGGACGATCCCTTGGGCCGCATCGGTTTCCTGCACGATGCCATGTTCCGCGCCGTCCGCCTGGTGGTCGACAGCGGTATCCACGCCATGAAGTGGACGCGCGAAGACGCGATCAAGTTCTTCGTCGATACGCTGGGCGACAAGGAAACGGCGACTATCACCGAGATCGAACGCTATTGCGTCACGCCCGGACAAGCGTGCGGCTACATGCTGGGCAAGCTCACCTTCCTCGCAGCGCGCCAGAAGGCGCGCGATGCGCTCGGCGCCAAATTCGACATCAAGAGCTTCCACGATGCCATGCTGGTCGGCGGGGCGGTGCCGCTGGCGATGATCGACGGCCTGACCGATCGCTACATCGCGTCGCGCCGACCTTTGGCAAGCTCTGGGTGAGGACGTCATCTAGTCGTTTTCGACTTTGCTCCACCCCTCCCCCTGTCACATCCAATATCTTCGATCTTTTTCGTGGCCTGAAAGAAGAGATAAGTGCCAGACAGCGTCACGGGAACGCGGATAAGTTCGACAGGGGCGAATAAATGCGCGCCAGAACTTTCAATGCCTTGCAGGCAAAAGCGCCCACTTAGCGGAAAAACTTATCCCTCATCGTCCCCACCCGACGCCGCTTACGCTGCGTCGATCTCTCCAGCAAGCGGGAGAGGGAGCTACCGGCTCATCAGCGCGTACTCGCCACCCTTTTCGATGCCTCGCTTGTATGCCGGACGCGCATGCATGGCGGCGCGATACTTGACGAGTTCGGCATAAGGTTCGAGGCGCGCACCGGCCGCTTCCAGGACGAAGAGGAGCTGGATGTCGGCCCCCGTCAGCTCGTTGCCGACGAAGAAGTTGCGGCCCTTGATGCCGGCTTCCATGTAGGAAAGGTTGTTGGCGATCTCGCTGTCGACGCGTGGTTTGAGCGGCGCCGCCGCATCGCCGAGCATGCCGGTATAAAGCGCCATGAGCAGCGGCAGCATCGCCGAGCCTTCGGCGTAGTGCATCCACTCCACATATTTCCAATGATCGTCCGTGCCGGCCTTCGGCTTGAACTTGCCTTTGCCGTAGATGTCGATGAGGTATTCGACGATGGCGCCGGACTCGGCGATCGTCTTGCCGTTGTCGGTGATCACCGGCGATTTTCCCAGAGGATGGATGTTCTTCAGCTCCGGCGGCGCGAACGGCACCGGACTCATGCGCTGGTATTTCACGATCTCATAGGGCGTGCCGAGCTCCTCGAGCAGCCAGAGGATGCGCTGCGAGCGCGAATTGTTGAGATGATGAACCTTGAGCATGACATACTCCTGTGTCTGGTATCTGACTCTTCAGTCTGGACTGGCTCCGCGCCGCCTCATCCTTCGGCAAGCTCAGGATGAGGATACGTTAGAGCCCTCACCCTGAGCTTGTCGAAGGGCGAGGGCGTCGGCAACAAGTCATGCCATCGAGCCGAAATCAACCGCAATTCAAGAACGCGGTTCATCCGCCACCGGCGGCACGAAATCATCGTCGAACACGCGCATGGGATGATACGCCGTCACCATTCCCATGAAGGGCGGCCAAATGCTGTAGCCGAGCAGTTCCTGAATGCGCGGCGACATGGTCCTGGCAATCTCCTTCGGAATGGCGAGGAAGAAGTTTTCCTGCTGCCGGAGCCAGCCCTCGCAATATTGATATGTAATCGCGAGGCGCGCGGCGTTGCTGCGATTGGCGCCGCCGCCATGAAAGAGCGTACCGAGGAAGACGATGCAGGACCCGGCCTTCGTCACGACGGGTTGGCGAGGGAGCGTTTCGCGCACCACATCGGCACCGAGCTTGTGACTGCCCGGACAAATCACGGTGCTGCCATTCTCCTCGGTGAAATCGTCAATCGCGGTGATCATGCTGACGCTGAGCGCCGGGCGCGGGCGCGCCACGCGATAGAAACTGTCGTCGAAATGGAGCGCTTGCGCCGCCTCGCCGGGATCGATGCGGATCGCCTGCGCCGCGCTCAAGAGAAAATTCGGCTGCAGGAAGTGACCGATGAGCGCGAGCAGCCGCTCATCTTCGGCGATGCGTTCGAACACCTTGCCGCGTCCGACCAGCGTGTAAACCCGTTCGGTCGTGAAGCCTTCGAAGGCGTTGCGGCCGCGATGGGCGCCGAAATGCGCGGCAAGGCCGGCGCGGACTTGGTCCAGCGTTTCGGCGTCTAGAAAGTCCTCGATGATCGTGAAGCCGTCGCGCTCGATGCGTGCGACATGGGAATCGCAAGAGAACGCTTGCGCCGACATCGCGCTAGCGATTCAGTTCGCGCATCGCCAGGTCGAGGCCGCCGAGCGTCAAGGGATACATGCGCCCGTTCATCAGCTGCTGCATCAGCCCGATCGAGGGCGTGTAGTCCCAATGCTTTTCGGCCACGGGATTGAGCCACACCGTGTGCTCGAACATCGTCGTCACGCGGTCGAGCCACACCGCACCCGGTTCCTCGTTCCAGTGCTCGACGCTGCCGCCTGGATAGGTCACCTCGTAGGGGCTCATCGTCGCGTCGCCGACGAAGATGATTTTGTAGTCCTTGGGATATTTGTGCAGCACGTCCCAGGTATCGAGCTTCTCGTTGTGGCGGCGGCGATTGTCCTTCCACACCGACTCGTAGAGGCAATTGTGGAAGTAGAAGAAATCCATGTGCTTGAATTCGGTCTTGGCCGCGCTGAACAACTCCTCGCAGAGCTTGATATGCGCATCCATCGAGCCGCCGATATCGAAGAACAGTAGCACCTTCACCGTATTGTGCCGTTCGGGCACCAGCTTCAGATCGAGATAGCCGCGATTGGCCGTGTCCTTGATGGTGCCGGGAACGTCCAGTTCGACTTCCGCGCCAAGCCGCGCCCATTTGCGCAAGCGCCGGAGCGCCACCTTGATGTTGCGCGTGCCGAGCTCGACGGAATCGTCGAGATTCTTGTATTCGCGCTTGTCCCAGACCTTGACCGCCTTGCCGTGACGCGACTTGTCCTGGCCGATGCGCACGCCTTCGGGATTGTAACCGCCGTTGCCGTACGGCGAGGTGCCGCCGGTTCCGATGGCCTTGTTGCCCTTTTCGTGGCGCTTTTTCTGCTCCTCCATCTGCGCCTTCAGCTGGGCCATCAGCTTGTCCCAGCCGCCGGCCTTCTCGATCATCTTCTTTTCTTCTTCGGTGAGGAATTTCTCGGTGAGCGCCTTCAGCCACTCCTCAGGAATTTGCGCGATGAGCGAACCGTCGAGGCCTTCGAGCCCCTTGAAGACGTGACCGAATACCTGATCGAACTTGTCGAGGTTGCGCTCATCCTTGACGAGCGCGGTGCGCGACAGGAAATAGAATTCCTCGATCTTCATGTCGATGATGTCTTTGTCCATCGCGGCCATCAGCGCGAGATATTCCTTGAGCGTGACCGGAATCCTTGCGGCGCGGAGCTCATCGAAGAATTGAAAGAACATGGGCGGCGGCTTTCGTCGAATGGCAATTAAAGAAGTCTAGCGCGGCTTGGCCGGTGGGGCCAGCGGCTTGGGCGGCGCGAGAATCAGTTGGGTCGGCACGGCGATAACGGGCCCCTGCGGCGGCGCAACCTTGGCGATTCGTACCAGGGCTTCAGTGTAAACCGCGTTCAGGAAATCCTTAAGCTTGTCGTCGTCGCGTGGCGTGGCGAACTCGACCGTCGCTGCGACCGCCCAGTTTCCGACTGTGCCGCCGGAAAACAGAATTCGGTAATGCAGCGTTTCCAGTGCTGCCGTCTCGTAGGTGCGAGAATAGACTGAGATGGGCGTCGCGCCGCCGCCGATTTTCTGCGTGCTCTCGCCGACGATTCTGCCGCCGATGCCTTCCTGTTCGGTGAATTCGGGAAGGAGCGCCGTCTTGGGATCGTATGGCGCCTTCAGCGGAGTCAGCGTGATGGTGCCATAGACGCCATCGAGCGCCGAATAGACACAGAAGTCCGAACCCAGCATCGGCGCGCGCTCGCCATAGGCATCGCGCTCGAAATGGCCGATGAAGAGCGGGCAGACAAAACCGGAGGCCGTGTGCACCTTCGCCTCATCGGGCCCGTCCTTGAAGGTGTCGATGCTCGTTGTCTGCGCGATGGCCGGTTGCGTACCGAGCCAGCTTGCGACGACGAGAATGAGACCAAGGCCTCGCACTAGTTTCTCGGTTCTCTCCTGGCCAGGAACGCCAGACGCTCGAACAGGTGCACGTCCTGCTCGTTCTTGAGCAACGCGCCATGCAGCGGCGGGATGAGCTTGGTCGGATCTTTTTCCTTCAGCGCCTCGGGCGGGATGTCTTCGTTCATCAACAGCTTCAGCCAATCCAGCAGCTCCGACGTCGACGGCTTCTTCTTGAGGCCCGGTACGTCGCGGATCTGATAGAAGACGTTCAAGGCCTCGCCGACCAGCTTCTGCTTGATGTGCGGATAATGCACATCGATGATCTTCTGCATCGTCTCGCGGTCGGGGAACTTGATGTAGTGGAAGAAGCAGCGGCGCAGGAACGCGTCGGGCAGTTCCTTTTCATTGTTTGACGTAATGAGGATGATAGGGCGCAACTCCGCCTTGATCGTCTCGCCGGTTTCGTAGACGAAGAACTCCATGCGATCGAGTTCGAGCAGAAGGTCGTTGGGGAATTCGATGTCCGCCTTGTCGATCTCGTCGATCAGGAGCACGGGGCGGACCTTCATCTCGAAGGCTTCCCAGAGCTTTCCCTTCTTGATGTAGTTCTTCACGTCCTTGACGCGCACGTCGCCGAGCTGGCTGTCGCGCAGGCGCGTCACGGCATCGTATTCATAAAGTCCCTGCATCGCCTTGGTGGTCGACTTGACATGCCAGGTGATGAGCGGCGCCTTCAGAAAATCGGCGACCTGGAAGGCAAGCTCGGTCTTTCCTGTTCCTGGCTCGCCCTTGATCAGCAGCGGCCGCTCGAGCGCGATGGACGCGTTTACGGCGATCCGCAAATCCTCCGTCGCGATGTATTTATCGGTTCCTGTGAAGCGCTGAACGGCCATCGAGGTCTCTCTTTTTCCGGAAATAGCGTGAGTGAAAGCGTAAGTGGACGGGGCACCGCGCGCAAGGGCGGCCAATCGACACGAGGGTGGAGGAATCGCCCGTCGCCTTCGCCCCGACGCTGCGTTAGGCTGGGGCACTTCAACGGTTCTCATGCACATCTATCCCAAAATCACCCTGTCCCACGGCATCGGCTATCTCGCGCGCTTTGCCATCGCGGGCGCCACAGCGGGGTTCGTCTTTTCCAGCGCATGACCGTCGCACACGTCTACACGGTTGCGTTCCTGGGTATCGAAGCGCGCGAGGTGGACGTTCAAGTCCATATCGGCGACGGCGGAGGCACGGGCCTCTTCAACATCGTCGGCCTCGCCGATAAGGCCGTCGGCGAGAGCAAGGAGCGCGTCCGTGCTGCACTCTCCGCGATCGGACTGGCGCTTCCCTATCAGCGCATCACCATCAACCTAGCCCCGGCCGATCTACCCAAGGAGGGCAGCCACTACGACCTGCCGATCGCGCTTGGCCTTTTGGCCGCCATGGGTGTGCTGCCGGCGAGCGAAATGGCGCGCTATGTCGCCCTCGGAGAATTGTCGCTCGATGCGCAACTCACGGGCGTCGCCGGCGTGCTGCCAGCCGCACTTGCGGCGAGCGAGCAGCAGCGCGGTCTGATCTGTCCTGCGGTCTCAGGTCCCGAAGCAGCCTGGGCCGGCGGCGTCGAGATCATCGCAGCACCTTCGCTCATCGCGCTCGTCAACCATGTGAAAGGTGTGCAGGTCCTGAATCGGCCGACTGCCAAGCTCGCAGAGGACTCTGCGAACACGCCGGACCTGCGCGATGTCAAAGGACAAGAGACTGCGAAACGCGCGCTCGAAATCGCCGCGGCCGGCGGCCACAACCTGCTCATGATCGGACCGCCCGGTGCGGGAAAGTCGATGCTGGCGCAACGCCTGCCCGCATTGCTGCCGCCGCTCGATGCGCGCGAAGCGCTCGAGATTTCGATGGTTCAGTCGTTGGCCGGTGAACTTCCCGGCGGTGCGATTTCGCGGCGCCGGCCATTTCGCAATCCGCATCACTCCGCCTCGATGGCCGCGCTCACGGGAGGCGGACTGCGCGTCAAGCCGGGCGAGGTGTCGCTGGCGCATCTCGGCGTCCTCTTCCTCGATGAGTTGCCGGAATTCCAACGTGCCGTGCTGGATTCGCTGCGCCAGCCGATCGAGACCGGCGAAGCAGTCGTGGCGCGCGCCAATGCGCATGTGCGCTATCCCGCCCGCTTCCAGCTGGTCGCGGCGATGAACCCGTGCCGCTGCGGTTATCTTTCCGATCCGGCTCAAGCCTGCGGCCGCGCGCCCAAATGTGCGCTCGACTATCAATCGCGCATCTCGGGGCCGTTGTTCGATCGCATCGATCTCCATGTCGAGGTGCCGGGCGTTTCGGCGGCCGACCTCGCGCTGCCCCCGCCGGCGGAAGGAAGCCGCGATGTCGCCGCCCGCGTCGCCAAAGCGCGCGATGTGCAGCGCCAACGCTTCGAGGGCACCGGACTGCGCATCAACGCACAAGCCGAGGGCGAACTCTTGGACGAGATAGCGACGCCGGAACCAGCCGGACAAAGACTTCTAACGGAAGCGGCGGATCAGATGCGGCTGACGGCACGCGGCTATCATCGCGTGCTGCGCGTTGCGCGCACGATTGCCGATCTCGCGGGTGTCGAGCGCGTCATGCGTCCGCATATCGCCGAAGCGCTGTCCTATCGCCGCATCGCCAACCAGCAATAGGCGCTGGCCAATACTTTACGGCTTCGGCCAAAGTCTCTTACACTCGTGATATCCGCGTGTATATCACGGACGACAGGGGCACATGATGCACAAACGCTGGCTCGCTGCGGCGCTCGCCGTGGTCATACTGAGCTTCGCCGGATCGGCAGCCCTTGCGGAGACCATCACGGTGCTTGCGGCTGCGTCCTTGACCGACGCGCTGAGTGAGATCGGGAAGGCCTATCAGGCCAAGACCGGTACGCTGCCCTCCCTCTCCTTCGCGGCATCATCCACCTTGGCGCACCAGATCGAGGCATCGGGCGGTGCCGACATCTTCGTGTCGGCCGACAGCGACTGGATGGACTATCTCGACAACCGGGGACTGATCGCCCACGAAACGCGCAAGAATTTGCTCGGCAATCGCTTGGTGCTGATCGCGCCGGCCGAGACTCGGCTGACGCTTGCAATCGCGCCGCACTTCCATCTTCTGGGCGCATTGCATGGCGGACGTCTCGCCATTGCCGATCCCGATAGCGTGCCTGCCGGCAAATATGCGAGGACGGCGTTGACCACGCTCGGCGTGTGGAACAGCGTAGTCGATCGCACCGTCAGCGCCGAGAATGTGCGTGTTGCACTCGCCTATGTCGCGCGCGGCGAAGCGCCGCTCGGCATCGTCTACACGACGGACGCGATCGGCGATAAGCGCGTCCACATCGTCGGCACGTTCCCGGAAAACAGCCACGCGCCGATCGTCTATCCAGCCGCCTTGACGCGTGATGCAAAGCCAGCAGCGAAAAGGTTCCTTGATTTCTTGAGCGGCCCGGAAGCGCGTGCGATTTTCGAAAAAGACGGCTTCATCATTCTGGGGGCAAGGCCATGAACCTGCGACACATCTTACTGGGAGGCGCTGCGCTTCTGGCGCTGACGGCACCGGCGCTCGCCGACGAGGCGGCGATTTTGAAGCGTCTCGATCAGATGCAGCACATGATGGAGCTGCAGCAGAAACAGATCGCGGTGCAGCGCGGCGAGATCGCGGCGTTGAAGAACGCGCTGAAGCGCAAAGGCGTAAAGGTTGCGCCAGTTGCAATCGCCGACACGGATAACCCGCCGCCTCCGCCGGCTCCTGCGTCGGTCGAATCGCAGGTGGCTCAGCAGCAGGTCGAGATCAATACTCTCATCAACAAGTTTGCCGAGACCGAGGATCGCGCCCGCATCGAGAAGGCCGACCGGCCGGTCTGGAGTATCGCGGGCGGGCGACCAAGCGTGACGTCGGCGGATGGCCGTTTCGCGCTCGCTATTCGGGTCTTGGGTCAATATGACATGGGATCTTTCATGCAGAGCGCGCACGCGCTCCAGCTCGCCGCGGCGAACGGCCCCGATCTCTCCAGTGGCTCGAACTGGCGCCGCGCACAATTGGGCGTCCAGGGCAAGGTGTTCGGCGACTGGAACTACTACTTCAACTATGAATTCGGCAGCGGGGCCTCGAGCGGCAACGAACTGCAGGGCCGCATCCAGCAAGCCTATGTCGAATATGCCGGGCTCGCGCCGTTCGCGTTTCGCGTCGGCGCATTCCCGCCCAGCGCCAATCTCGACGATGCCACAAGCGCCGGCGACGTGATCTTCCTCGAACGCAATGCCGCCGACGATCTGTCACGCAACCTCGCGGGCGGCGACGGCCGCGACGGCATCGGCGTCATTTATGCCGGCGAATCTATTTTCGCCTCGTTCGTCTACACCGGCGGCAAGGTGGCCGACTCGAGTCTCTTCTTCGACGAACAGCAGGCCCTCGTCAGTCGCGTCAGCGACGTCTTCTATCAGGATGACGATTGGAAGCTGCTGGCGTCGGTGGCGGGCTCATATGTCTTCCGCGGCGGTGACGCGACGGCAGGAAGAGGCTCGGCCCGCAACATCACGCTGCAGGACGGTCCCGAACTCAATATCGACGACAACAGTGTGAGGCTCGTCACGACGGGCGCGATCAACAGCGAGAGTGCCTGGAACTATGCGCTCGAAGGTGCGGCCGAGTGGCAAAATCTCTATGCGCAAGGCGGCTATATCGGCTTCGGGATGGATCAGCGCGCGGCCGGCGCGCGGAGCCTCAGCTTCGACGGTTGGTACGTGCAAGGGACCTGGCTCCTGACCGGCGAGAGTCGGCCGTATAATGCAGCATACGGCGCCTTCGCAAATCCCAAGCCGAGAATACCGTTCTCACTTGGCAGTTGGGGACCAGGCGCCTGGGAGCTTGCGGCGCGTTATAGCGATCTCGATCTCAACGATCGGGCCGGAGTGCTGGGAAGCCCCGTGCCGCTCGGCGGAATTCGCGGCGGCGACCAGCGGATCTTCACCGCCGCACTCAATTGGTATCCCAACGGCGCGCTCAAATTCTCGCTGCAGTGGCAGGACGATCAGATCAGTCGGATTGGCACGATCCCGGCAGGATTTGGCCATGGCGTGTTGAGCAACGCCAACGTCAGCCAGAACTTCAACACCTTCGCGTTTCGCTCGCAGATCGCTCTCTAGATCTGGGCCGCTTTCGGTTTGAGAATCGCCGCGAGCACAAGTCCGGCGACGAAATAGCCGGCCAGTTCGATGAAGCCGTAGGCGAGCGTGTAGTCGAGCGGGAAACTGTACCAGTTCAAGTACGGGATGTTGGTCGTGATGGCAGCGGCCAACCCGACCGCCGTGACGAAGCCGACGCGCGCCGCGTATCCCAAAAGCGCGGTCTGGGCCAGAAGCCATGCCGCGATCAAACCTTCGGCAAGTTCGGTCAAGAACTCGATTATCAGATTCTTCGGCGCCATTGTCGTTGCGGACTTGGGATTGAAGACCAGAAAGCCGCCGGGCGCCGTTGCGGCCGAGCTGCTCGGCGCCGAACCGCCGCTCGGCATGGGAAAGAGATAGAGGCCGCCCTTGTCGCCGATGGCCGACGCCAGATTGCCGACGATCACGCTTTCGTCCGGCAGGGTGCTGATGCCGATCATGCCGAGCGGCGTTGCGACATGTGCGATAGATGACCAGATGAACATGGCGATGCCGGCCGCAATGCCGGCGAGCAGAGTGCGCATGATGTCCCCCAAAAATGCGGCGGCGCTGATCTTAGCTCAGCGCGCGACAAAAGCAGCCAAAAGAGATTGTGCAATGCGAAAACTTGGCTAGGCGCGGCCAATGCCGTAAGCATCGCCTGGATTCTGCGGGAAGTCGAAAGTGGCGAACAATACCAAGCGCAAGGGCTTTCGCTCGCTCTATCTGCTGCTGCTCATTCCGTACGCCGCCATGATGTGGGTGCCGTCTTACAATCACATCGAACCCGAACTCGCCGGCATCCCCTTCTTCTACTGGTATCAGATGCTGTGGATCGTGTTGGGCGCGGCCGTGATGCTGCCGATCTACTTCCGCGAGGAACGCGGCAAGTGACTGCGCCGAACTCACTCGCCATCGCAATTTTCGTTGCTCTGTTCGTCTTCGTCACCGTCATCGGATTTTTCGCGGCGCGCTGGCGCCGCGGCGATCTCAACCTCTTGAGCGAGTGGGGCCTGGGCGGACGGCGCTTCGGCACCGTCGTCACCTGGTTCCTGCTCGGCGGCGATCTCTACACCGCCTATACCTTCATTGCGGTCCCGGCCGTCCTGTTCGGTGCGGGCGCCACCGGCTTCTTCGCCGTGCCTTATACGATTCTCGTCTATCCACTTCTCTTCGTCGTCTATCCGCGGCTGTGGGCCGTGGCCAAGGCGAAGGGCTATGTGACGGCCGCGGATTTCGTGCGCGGGCGCTTCGGCAACGGCACGCTCGCGCTCGCGGTTGCGCTGACCGGGATCGTCGCGACCATGCCCTATATCGCGCTGCAGCTCGTCGGCATGGAAGTCGTGATCGCCGGACTTGGCATCAACATGAGTCCGTCATTGCCGCTCATTGGGACGGTGCATGATTTTCCGCTTCTGATCGCCTTCATCGTGCTCGCCCTCTACACCTATTCGAGCGGCTTGCGCGCGCCCGCCTTGATCGCGGTGGTGAAGGATCTCCTGCTCTATGCCACAGTGATCGCCGCGATCGTCATTATCCCGGCGGAGCTTGGCGGATTCGGCAAGATCTTCGCCGCGGCCGATCCCAAGACACTTATTCTCGCGCCGGCGACGGCCGCCAATCTCGGTCCTCAATCCGCCTATGCGACTCTCGCACTCGGTTCGACGCTGGCATTGTTCCTCTATCCGCATGCTGTCACCGGACTCTTGAGTTCCTCGAGCCGTCACGTGATCAAGCGTAATGCTGTGGCTCTGCCGGCCTATTCTTTCGCGTTGGGATTGATCGCTCTGCTGGGAACGATGGCCGTGGCATCCGGTGTGAAGTCGATGCCGCAATATGCCGACGGCTTCAAGACGTTCGGCAATCAGTTCGCGGTTCCGGCGCTGTTCCTGCAGATGTTTCCGAGTTGGTTCGTCGGCATAGCCTTTGCCGCGATCGCGATCGGCGCGCTGGTTCCGGCCGCCATCATGTCGATCGCCTGCGCCAATCTCTTCACCCGCAACATCTACCGCGAATATCTCGCGCCGGACTGTTCGCCCGCGCGCGAGGCGCAAGTGGCCAAGATCGTCTCGCTGGTCGTGAAACTGGGCGCCTTGTTCTTCGTGCTCGAACTTCCGACAGCCTATGCGATCCAGTTCCAGCTCTTGGGCGGCATCCTGATCATCCAGACGGCGCCGGCGGTGCTGCTTGGCCTCTACACCAACAAGCTCAATCCCTGGGCTCTGCTTCTGGGCTGGCTCGCGGGGATGGCGAGCGGCACCTGGATGGCATTCGAGAATGCCTTCAAGATCTCGATCTACCCGCTGCACATTCTGGGCGTCGTCGTGCCGTGCTATGCGGCGGTATCGTCGTTGCTTCTCAATCTGGCGGTCTGTCTGTTGTTCAGTTGGCTGTTCAATGCCGTGCTGCGCACGCCGGCGAGCGATGCCACAACGGAAGCCGATTACGCCTAGCGGAGTGGCTTTGACATTCGCAAAGTACCAGGCACGGGCGGAGGCGAATGTCGGAATCGGACCACTAGCCGAAGCGGCCCGTGATGTACTGCTCGGTCTGTTTTTTGTCAGGAGCGGTGAAGACCTTTTCCGTCGGGCCGAATTCCACCAACTCACCGAGATACATGAAGGCGGTGTGATCGGACGTGCGCGAAGCCTGCTGCATGTTGTGCGTGACGATGACGATGGTGTACTCGTTCGACAGTTCGTCGATCAGCTCCTCGATCTTCGCCGTCGATATCGGATCGAGCGCCGAGCAGGGCTCGTCGAGCAGGATCACTTCAGGGTGCGTCGCCACGGTTCTCGCGATGCACAAGCGCTGCTGCTGCCCGCCGGAGAGACTTAAGCCCGACTCCCTGAGCTTGTCCTTGACCTCGCCCCAGAGCGCGGCACGTTGCAGCGCACTTTCGATGCGGCCGTCCAGTTCCGACTTCGCCATGCGCTCATAAAGCCTGATGCCAAAGGCGACATTGTCGTAGATCGTCATCGGAAACGGCGTCGGCTTCTGAAACACCATGCCGACGCGGCTGCGCAAAAGATTGGTGTCGAGCTTTGCGCTCAGAATGTCTTCCCCGTCGAGGACGACTTCGCCTTCGGCCCGCTGGTTGGGATAAAGCTCGTAGATGCGGTTGAGGACGCGGAGCAACGTCGACTTCCCGCACCCCGAGGGACCGATGAAGGCGGTGACCTGGCGCGCATAGAGCGGCAGCGTGACGTTCTTCAAGGCCTTTGTGGCGCCGTAGAAGAAACTCAAGTCGCGGATGTCGACCTTGATGTTGGAATTGGTCGTCGCGGCATCCATCAGAGGCTCCGTTTGGGTTGCAGTACGCGTGCGATGATGCTGAGCGTGAGCACGGTCGCCGTGATCAAAAGCGCGCCGGCCCAGGCCAGCTTGTGCCAATCCTCGTAAGGCGACATGGCGAACTGGAAGATCACCACAGGAAGACTTGACATCGGCGCATTGGGATTGCTGCTCCAGAACTGATTGTTGAGCGCTGTGAAAAGGAGTGGCGCCGTCTCGCCAGAGATGCGTGCTATGGCCAGCAGCACACCCGTCACGATGCCTGCGCGCGCCGCGCGCCAGGTGACGGATTGGATGACGGAGCTTAGCGGCGCCCCCAGTGCAGACGCGGCTTCGCGCAGGCCGCTTGGAACCAGGAGCAGCATGTTTTCCGTGGTGCGCACGACGACGGGAATGACGATGACCATGAGCGAAGCCGCGCCCGCCCAGGCGGAGAAATGCCCCATCTTCACGACGAGAATCTCATAGATGAAGAGGCCCGTGACGATCGAAGGGGCGCTGAGCAAGATGTCGTTCACGAAGCGCACGAAGAAAGCGAGTCGCGTATAGCGGCCATATTCCGCGAGGTAGGTTCCGGCAAAGAGACCGAGCGGTGTACCGGCGAGCACGGCGAGCCCGCTCATCATGACGCTGCCCAAGATGGCATTCGCCAGACCACCATCCTCGCCTGGCGGCGGGGTCATTTCGAGGAAGAGCTTGGACGAGAATGCGACAGCGCCGTTGTAGAACAGGGCGCCGAGGATGAAGCCCAGCCAAAGCAGACCGAACCCTGCCGCCAGTACGGATAGCACCAGAAAGAACCCGTTCCACAGCTTGCGGCGCGCATAGAGTGCTCTATTCATCATCGTGCGGCGTTTCCAGCGCGCGCTTCGAGCGCCCGCAACATCAGCTGCGCGCTCGCCAGCACGATGAAGGTGATGAAAAACAGGATCAGTCCCATCTCGATCAGGGACGAGAGATAAAGATCGCCGACCGCCTCGGTGAATTCGTTGGCGATCGTCGCCGAAATCGTCGTTCCCGGTGCGAAGATGGAGCCCTTGATGTGATGCGCATTGCCGATCACGAAGGTGACAGCCATGGTTTCACCGAGCGCGCGGCCGAGCGCCAGCATCGCACCACCGACCACGCCCGAGCGTGCAAACGGGAGAACCACGCGCCACATCACCTCCCAGGTCGTGCAGCCAAGCCCGTAAGCTGCTTCCTTCAGCACGGTTGGCACCGTCTCGAAAACATCGCGCGTCACCGCCGAAATGAACGGCAAGACCATGATCGAGAGAATGAGCGCGGCTGTGAAAATCCCGATACCGTAAGGCGGGCCTGCGAATAGATCGCGCAAATACGGAATGTCCGCGAATGCCTCGACCATCCAGGTCTGCACATGTTCCTGGAACCAGGGCGCGAAGATGAACAAGCCCCAGATGCCGTAGATGATGCTCGGGATGCCGGCGAGAAGTTCGATCGCGATGCCGATCGGCCGGCGCAAGGGCCGTGGACAAATCTCGGTCAGGAAGATCGCAATGCCGATGCCGACGGGAACGGCGACGAACATCGCGAGCACGGAGGTGATGACTGTGCCGTAGATCGAGGCCAACGCTCCGAATTTCTCGGTCACCGGATTCCACGCTTCCGTGGTGATGAAGCCCCAGCCGAATTGCCGCATCGCCGGCAGCGCGCCGATGATCAGGGACGTCATGACGCCGGCGAAGATCGCGAGAACGATCAGCGCGGCTGCGAGCGTCAGGAGCCGGAAACGCGTATCGCGCGCGCCACCTTTGCGTACGGCGAGAGCTCGCTCAGGGACGCTCGTCATCTGTTCGGCAAGGGCGATATCGGCCATCGGAATCTGCGCACGCCAGTTCTGGACGAGTCCGTTTCGCAGCCAAGGAGCCGTCCGAAATGAACCACAAACCCATCCCACCGGCGTTGCGCGCCAGCACCATCACAGTTTTGCAAAGCTTTTGTGACAGCCCCGGCCGCGGCGGGAGACCTGTCTAACACATTGGATTATTTGGATAATATCGCTGGCTGCGGCGGGTGTCCTTGGCCGGGCCGTCGTCGAATCGGCAGCCCGTACACATGAACGGACTTCGGTGAGGTTCCGTGTTGAGGCAAGGGCCGACGGTTAATTCCCGTACCCATTCCGACGGCGGCGTTTACTTCGCTTGGCCACGCGGCGCCTGCGTGCGGGCTCCGGGTTAATCCATCTTCAACCTTACCTTAATCGATTGCTTTGAAATTTACTCAATTCGACCCAATGCTTAGGCCAACCTGGCAATAGAACAGGCGGGGGCCTTGGTCATTCTTCGAACCGGTTTTGGACTGCTTGCCCTGGCGATGCTCATCGCCTTGATCGGCGACGTTGGGATCAACGGCCATTTCACGTTAACGACCGCCTGGGTTTTCGAAGCGCTTCTCTTCGTCGTCCTACTGTTTCTGTTGCACGAATTTGTCGGCGTTCGCCTGCATATTGAACTGCTGCGCCGACAGGCTGCCGAGATGAAATCCGTGGCAACACGCCTGCAGCAATCGCTGGGCGCGGCGGCGGCGATGAACGTCAAGCTCAACCAGAGTGAGGCGCGCTACAAAGGACTGGTCGACGCGCAAGGCGATGCGATCTTCCGCCGGACACCAGACGGCAGACTGACTTATGGCAACGACGCCTTCTACAAGATGTTCGGTCTGAAAGCACAACACAGCGTCGGTCAGATCTTTGCGCTGGAATCGCGTCCCGACTCGCGAGCGCCGGAGTTCTGCAGTTTCGCCGCGCTCGAGGCGGGAGAGACGTGCGTTCGCCATGACCAACATGTGCGCACCGTCTTCGGTTGGCGCTGGATTTCGTGGGAAGATTTCGCGGTTCGCGATGGCCGCGGCAACATCATCGAGATACAGAGCGTCGGACGCGACATTACCGAGCGCAAGGCGCTGGAAGACGCGATCGCAGTCGCGCGCGACAAGGCTGAAGCCGGCAGCCGGGCCAAATCAGGTTTTCTTGCCGTCATGAGTCACGAGATCCGCACCCCCATGAACGGCGTCCTTGGCATGGCGCGATTGCTTCTCGAGACCGAGTTGCGCGCCGAGCAGCGTACCTATGTCGAAGCCATCAGCCAGTCGGGCGAATCGCTGCTGGCCTTGATCGGAGACATTCTGGATTTCTCCAAGATCGAATCGGGCACCTTCACGCTGGCTGACGACGAAGTCGAACTGCGCCAACTGGTCGAGGGCGTCATCGAGCTGGCCTGTCCGCGCGCGCACGATAAAGACATCGAACTTGTCGCGGTTACGCAACCGCAGGTTCCGTGTGCGGTGCGCTCAGACAGGGTGCGCTTGCGCCAGGTCCTGACAAACCTGGTTGGAAATGCCGTCAAATTCACGGAGAAGGGTGGCGTTCGCGTCGATGTGCGAATCATCGACGCGCGCGATCGTCACTTCATCCGTTTCGATGTCAGCGACACGGGCGTCGGCGTGCCGATCGCCAAGCGCGACGAAATCTTCAACGAATTTGTCCAGTCCGACTCGACCCATGCACGGAAATTCGGTGGCACCGGGCTTGGTTTGGCCATCTCACGCAAGCTCGTCGAAGCGATGGGCGGCGAAATCGGCATCGAGGGCGCACCCGGCGGAGGCAGCCGGTTCTGGTTCACGATTCCGCAAGTTGTCGTGCAACCGCCGGCCGCGCCGAGCCTGCCGATGAGCGGCATGCGCGTCGGCATCATGACGCGAAATCCTGTGCTGAGCGCCGGTCTCGCGTCGCAAATCGAGGCGGCAGGCGGCAGTGTTGTCGCGATCGGCGCCACGAACGAACGCGCGGACGTCATATTGGCCGACGCCGGAACGAGCGGCCGTGCTGCAACGCCGCAGCCCGACCTCAACGTCCCAACCTTCGTCCTGGTGACGTCCGCCACACGGTCCGCCCAGCTGATGGGGATGGGATTTGCCGGCTATCTCGTAAAGCCGCTGCGGCAAGCGAGCCTGATCGAACAGCTTGCGCATCGGCCCTTGTCGGGCGTGACATGGCCCAAGCCGGACTCCGCGCCCGGGCAACGACACGCAATCGCTCATCGTAGCGAGCCTGCGCCCACACAGCCTCCGGCGGGCGGTCTCAAGGTCCTTCTCGCCGAAGACAATCCGATCAATGCACTTCTGACGCGCGAACTGCTGCGTCGCCGCGGCCATCACGTGACCGAAGTGACGTCGGGGGATGCCGCGCTCAAAGTGATGGAGTCGGAGTCCTTCGACATGCTGCTCACGGACATTCACATGCCTGGCATGGACGGGATCGAGGCCGCGCTCGCGATCCGGGCGCGCGAATCACAATGCGGCAGGCGCCGCACGCCGATCGTCGCGCTGACAGCCGATGCGCTTGAGACCGGAATGCAGGCTTGCAAAGACGCCGGGATGGATGGTTTCCTCACCAAGCCCGTCGATCCCTCGCAGTTGGATGCCATGTTCAACACTCTCATCGCCGAAGCGAGTCGTACCAGCACCGCCGCCGCATGAGCGCGGCACAGGGCGGTTCCTCCAACCGCACGCGCGCGGCCATCGCGTCCTACCTCCAGCCCCGCTCCGCCACGATGCTTGTGTTGGGAGCCGCTTGCGGCCTTCCGCTCCTCACCATCTCCAACGTGTTGAGCCTTTGGCTGACTGACAGCGGCGCTTCGATGACCGCTATCGGGCTCTTCGCCTACACGCTGCTTCCCTATTCTTTTAAATTCGTCTGGGCGCCGTTGCTCGACCAGCTGCGCCTGCCGCTCCTTCACCGCCTTCTTGGCAAGCGCCGCTCGTGGATGCTGGTGGCGCAGGTCGGAATTCTTGTCAGCTTCATGGGACTATGGCTGAGCGATCCACACACCGAGCTCGCTCGAATCGCGCTGTTTGCGCTGCTGCTGGGCTTCTTCGGCGCCAGCCAAGATATTTCCGTCGACGCCTGGCGCATCGAAATCGCGCCCATCGACGAACAGGGCACGATGCTGGGCGCCTATCAGCTTGGATATCGCATGACGGCGCTCGCAACGGCGGCGCTTGCGCCCTACATCGCCCAGATCGTGTCCTGGCATGCGAGCCTGATATTTCTGGGGTGCCTGATCTTTCTCGGTATGGCAGCGGCGCTTCTCGCCAGCCGGCCGCCAGAGCAGGACGCCCGCAATGCTGTTCGTGCGGCGGAATCGCGGTTTCACGTCCTGGGCAAATTGGGTGCTGCCATCGGCTGGTTCTATGGCGCGGTCGTCGCCCCCTTCGTCGACTTCTTCCGCACGCATCGCTGGATGGGTCTTCTCATACTCGCGATGATCGGTGCCTATCGCCTGCCGGACTTCATCATGGGAACAGTGGCGCGGCCGATGTACCGGCAAAGCTTCTCGCTGGTCGAGATCGGCACGATATCCGGCCTGATCGGCGTATGGGTGACCATCGCAGGTGCCTTGATCGGCGGCTTCGTCGTCTTCCGCTTCGGAATCGTGCGTGCGCTGTTCGCCGGCCTGATCGCGGTGATCGCCGGCAACCTCTGCTATGCGATGCTGGCGGCAAGCGGTCACAGTATCGTCATGTTTGCGTTCGCGATTGGCATCGAGAACATCGCCGCCGGCTTCGCCGGTACGGCACTGCTTGCCTATATGTCGAGCCTGACGAGCAAGGCATTCACCGCAACGCAATATGCGTTGTTCAGTTCATTTTATGCGTTGCCTGGCAAATTGCTGGGCGGATTGTCCGGTGTACTGGTCGATTGGTTCGCTGCCCATCGTCAACCCCTCGAAGCAATCTTTCCCTCGCTTTCAGCCCTTTCGGATAAAGTCGTCGGCTTCGTGCCGTTCTTCGTTACCACGGCGCTGGCCGGATTACCGGCTCTGGTTCTGTTGATGATCCTCGTACGCCAGCCCATGACACCGGCGTCCGCCGCAACGCATTAGCGCGCACGCTGCCATTCATCTGTTTGCCTGGACCTCCTCGCTCCGGTAAAATTGCTCAGTCTCGGGAACCGGCCAGCTGGCTTAAAAAGTCGGCGCCACCCCAAAAGGATCCGGTTGCTTGGTCAACATTCACGAGCCTGGCCCGCTGGAGGCAAGACTTGCGCAATGGCCCGTACTCGCAGTGGCCGGCGCCCTGGAAGTGCGACTTGCGGAAACCGAAGCCGAGGTCGAACAGGCGCAGCGTCTGCGCTATCACGTCTTCTATGAGGAAATGGCCGCGGTGCCCTCGCCGAAGATGCGCGAGCAGCGTCGCGATTTCGACAAGTTCGACGACGTCTGCGATCACCTTCTCGTCGTCGACCGTTCGGCCCACTCGGATGATGGCCAGCCACTCGTCGTCGGCACCTACCGGCTGATGCGCGATGTCGATGCCGCGCGCATCGGCGGCTTCTATACCTCCGGCGAGTTCGACCTATCGAAGATGCTGGACGGCAATGCGGGGATGCGCTTGCTCGAGCTCGGGCGCTCCTGTGTGCTCAAGTCCTATCGCAATCGGACCACGACGATGCAGCTTTTGTGGAAGGGTCTGATGGCCTTCGTGGCGCGTTTCTCCATCGATCTGATGTTTGGCTGCGCCTCGTTCGCGGGCACCGATCCCGACGCGATCGCGCTGCCGCTCTCCTACATGCGTCATTTCCATGCCATGCCGACAAATGTCGCGGTGCGCGCCCGCCCGGAAATTTGCGTCCCGATGAACCGCATGGCGAAGGACGCCATCGATCCCAAGGAGGGCCTGCGCGCCTGTCCGCCGCTCTTGAAAGGCTATCTCAGAGCCGGGGCCTTCATCGGCGACGGCGCGGTCATCGATCGTCAATTCGCGACAATCGATGTCTTCATCTATTTCCCGCTGTCGCACATCGATGCGCGCTACAAGAGCCGCTTCGGTCTCGCGACTTAGCGCTACGCCATATCGAACAAGAGCACTTCGCTGGGCGCCAGCGCGCGCACGCGCACCTCGCTCTCGCCCGTGATCGCGGCCGCATCGCCGGGTTTCAGAATTGTCCCGCCAAGTTCGAGATCGCCGCTGACCAGCTGCACCCACGCACGGCGGCCTGTCGCGAGGGAATGCTCGGCAATGACATTCTGATCAAGTTTGGCAGCCCAGATTTCGGCATCCTGCACGAGGCGGACCTCGCCCTCCGTGGGATCAGGCCCGGCAATACGCGCGAACGTGTTGTGCACGGCCTCGGGTGCGATCGCTTTCTGTTCATAGGATGGTTCGAGGCCGCTCTTCGCCGGCGTGATCCAGATCTGCAGCAGATGCGCGGCGCGGTCGCGCGAGGCATTGAACTCGGAATGGACGATTCCCACGCCGGCGCTCATGCGCTGGATCTCGCCGGGGCGAATGATGCCGCCCCCACCCACGGAATCCTTGTGCTGGAGAGCGCCATCGATGAGGTAGGTGACGATTTCCATGTCGCGATGGCCGTGTGGCTGAAAGCCGCCGCCGCCCGCGATCCAGTCCTCGTTGATGACGCGCAACGGTCCGAAGTTCACATGCTTGGGGTCGTAATAGTCGCCGAAGGAGAAGGAATGCCGCGAATCGAGCCAGTCGATCTTGGTCTGGCCGCGGTCTTCGGATTTGCGAAGGGTGATCATGTTTTGTCAGATGAAATGGTTGCAAGGCCGATATAGGACCGGAAAATCGGCCCTTAAAGGCACAGCCATTATACCTTCCTGCGGCGCTCGATCGCGTCCCAGATCAGCTTGGCGATGTCGAGACCGCCGAAGCGGCGAACTTCGAGGATGCCGGTCGGCGAGGTCACGTTGATCTCGGTCAGATAGTCGCCGATCACGTCGATGCCGGTGAAAATGAGTCCGCGTTTTTTCAGTTCCGGCCCGAGCGCGGCGCAGATGTCCTGTTCGCGCTTGGTCAATTTCGTCGCCTCCGGCTTGCCGCCGACATGCATGTTCGAGCGCGCCTCGCCCGCCGCGGGCACGCGGTTGATCGCGCCGGCGAATTCGCCATCGACCAGGATGATGCGCTTGTCGCCCCTGCGGACTTCGGCGAGATAGCGCTGCACGATCACCGGTTCGCGATAGAACTGCGTGAACATCTCAAGCAGCGCGCCAAGATTTTCATCGTCCGGCTTGACGCGGAAGACGCCGGCGCCGCCATTGCCGTAGAGCGGCTTCAGGATGATATCCTTGTGCTCGGCGCGAAACTCGTTGATCTCGCGCCGGTCCGACGTGATCAAGGTCGGCGGCATCAGATCGCGAAACTGTGTGACGAAGATTTTTTCCGGCGCATTGCGCACATGCGCCGGATCGTTGACGACCAAGGTCTTGGGATGGATGTGTTCGAGAACATGCGTCGCCGTGATGTAGGCCATGTCGAACGGCGGATCCTGGCGCATCAGGACGACATCGGCCTTGGACAGATCGAAGACGTGCGCTTCACCGAGCGTGAAATGATCACCTTTGACCGACCGCACCGATAGAGAGCGTACCCGCGCGGTGACCTTGCCTTCGCGAAACGTCAAATCGCGCGGGCCGTAGTAGATCAGCGAATGCCCGCGGTTTTGCGCTTCGAGCGCCATCGCAAAAGTCGAATCGCCCGCGATGTCGATTCTGTCGATCGGGTCCATCTGAATGGCGACGGTGAGCATGAGGGTCCCCTAGTTCAGGCGTCGTTTGAGCTGCGAAAGAGCGATGGCAGCCTCGTTGTGCAATGCCTGGCCCGAAGGCGCGCGTTCCAGGCACATCTCATACGCATTGCGCGCGGCCCCGAGGATGCCGCCGGCCTCGTTCAATCGCGCCAGATCGAACCACAACTCCGGCCGCGCCGGCGCCACCAGTACCATTCGGCGGGTCAGTTCCAGTGCGCGCTCGCCGTCGCCCGCGCCGAGCGCGCGCATCTTGAGATTGTTCTGCAAGCGCAACAAGACATCGGTATCGCTGACCAGTTGCGCAAGACCCGCATCGTCGGGCCTGAGCTCGACCGGCAAGTGCTCGCGGTCGACCGCCTGACCGCCATGGAACGGATCGATCGTCAAATCGTCGCCGCGATGGCTGAGCCGGAGCACGAAATGGCTCTGCGTATTGAGCCCGTTCGCGAGCATCCCGGCGGCGCGTGCGGCGTGCATGTAGAGGATGCCGAGCGCCACGGGCAATCCGCGCCGCCGGTCGATCACCGCCATCATGTCGGCATTGCGCGGATCGTCATATTCCATCCGATCGCCGTCATAACCCAGGCGTCCGACCAAGAGCTCGACGAGTGAACGTGCGCCATCGCCGACGCGCAAGAGCATTCCCGCTTCGGCCCGCATCGCCTCTTCGATCTCGCCGAGATGGTCGAGATAGGGCGCGAGCGGGCGTCTCGGACGATCGAGTGCCGCGAGCATAAGAGCCGCCCGTGCGATATCGTGCGGACCGTCTCCGTTCTGGCCCAGCCGTTTGAGAAATTCGAGCGGATCGTCCGTCATGGCCGCCAGGCATCGCGAAAGTGGCGCGGATATGGCGCCACAGTGATGATGTCGAAGCGCATTCCCCTGGGCGCGCGATTTGTCTTTCCCGAAACGAACAGCTGGGCGGCGCGGGCTATGCGTTCACGCTGGCGCGGCGTTACCGACTCGAGCGCCGCGCGGTCATCATTGCGCGCCTTGACTTCGATGAAACAGAGAACGCCCGCCGGCGAGCGCGCCACCAGATCGATTTCACCTGCGTGCGTGCGGACGCGGCGACCGAGGATGCGATAGAATTTGAGGCGGAGCAGCAAGGTGGCGAGAGTCTCGCTGCTGCGTCCGCGCGACTCGGCAGCGCGCCTCGACTGTGTAAAGCGTTCAAGCGTCATCGTTCTTCTTTTCCAGAGCGCGCTGGTAGACGTCCTTGCGCGGCAAGCCGAGCGCCTCGGCGATGAGTTCCGAGGCGGCGCGCACCGGCATGAACGGCAGCGCCTTGTCGAGCAGGAGATCGACGCGCTTTGTGTCGGGTGCGCGGGCGCTCGGCGGCGGTCCGACCAGGATCGTCACTTCGCCTTTCGGTGCGGGTTCATCGGCATATTGCGCGGCAAGTCGGGCGAGCGTGCTGCGCCGAACCTCCTCGTGCAGCTTGGTCAGTTCGCGTGTCACCGCGGCCGGACGATCGCCGAGCACCTCGGCCATTTGGGCAAGGCTTGCCGCCAATCGGTTCGCCGATTCGAAGAAGATGAGCGTCGCAGAAATGTTCGCCAGGTCGGCGAGTGCGCTTTCTCTTTCGCCCGGCTTCGGCGGAAGAAATCCGGCAAAGAAAAAGCGGTCGGTCGGCAAACCGCCAAGAGCGAGCGCTGTCAGTGTCGCCGACGCCCCCGGAATGGCATGCACGGCGATGCCCTCTGCCACGGCTTCGCGCACCAGCTTGAAACCCGGATCGGAGATCAATGGTGTGCCGGCATCGCTTATGAGCGCGATGCGCGCGCCATGCTTGAGACGAGCGAGCAGTTTGGGGCGCTCGCGCGCGCCATTGTGATCGTTGTAGGGCGTCAAGGGCCGTGACAGCCCGTGCAGCGCGAGGAGTTTGGCGCTGACCCGCGTGTCTTCCGCCGCAACAAGGTCACACTCGGCCAGTACATCCAGCGCCCTGAGCGTGATGTCGCGCGCGTTGCCGATGGGCGTGGCGGTTACGTACAGGCCAGGCGAAAGTCGAGACCCGGAGGCGGATTTACGGAATGCACCCAAAGCCTTAGGGTCGCTCTCCGGAGGAGCTTTTGATGCCCGTTCCATTTCGGTTCGCCCGATGGGTCTTTGCCGCGCGCCTTTTTGCCATTGCAGGAGCCGCCGCGATAGCGGCAGCCGCGTGCCAGCCGAAATTGCCCGTTCCGCCGCCGCTTCCGTCCGAGGCAGAGAGCGGCACGGTGCCCATGCACCCTCTGACCGAAAACCGACCGGGTTATCTCAGATTGCCCAACACCTCAGGCGAGCGTACGCCGGTACGCGTGGGCATCCTGCTCCCCTTCGCGAGCACCACACCAAGCGTCAAGGCCCTCGCCAACGCGATGATGAAGTCGGCCGAGCTGTCGCTTTACGACTCCGGCAACAAAGACATCATCCTGATGACGGCCGACGAAGGCACGACGGCCGAAAGCTCGCAGGCCGCAGTCACGCGCCTCCTCGACCAGGGCGCCGAGATCATCGTCGGGCCACTCTTTTCGCAATCCGTGAAGGCCGTGTCGCATGAGGCGCGTGACCGCGGCGTTCCGGTTCTCGCCTTCTCCACCGATCGAAGCGTCGCCGGCGACGGCGTCTTCCTGCTCGGATTTTTGCCCGAGAACGATGTCAAGCGCGTCATCTCTTATGCGACGTCGCAGGGCTATAAGAACTTTGCGGCGCTCTCGTCGAACACGGCCTATGGCGATGTCACGCTCGAAGCATTCAACGACGCCGTCAACGAAGGCAGAGGTCGGGTGATCGACGTCGAACGCTTTTCCAACAATGCCGATGCCGCGTTGAAGCCTGCAGAAGATGTCGCCAAGAGCGATGCCGATGCGGTGTTCATACCGGTCGGCGGACAAGTTCTGCGCGCGATTTCGCCGACACTGGGCGCGAGTGGTCTCGATCCCAAGAAGGTCAAGCTTCTCGGCACCAGCTTGTGGGAGGAGCCGGCCAACCTTTCGGAACCGACTCTGACAGGCGGCTGGTTCGCCGCTCCCTCCCCAACCGAAGACGCCGCGTTCATCGCCAAATACAAAGCGGCCTTTGGCGCGAGCCCGCCGCAACTTGCGGCCCTGTCATACGATGCGATCGCGCTCATCGCACTTCTCGCAAAGGGCCAGCCCTATAAGCGTTTCACGCGCGCCGCGTTGCTGGATCCCAACGGCTTCGAGGGTGTCGACGGCATCTTCCGTTTCAATTCGGACGGGACCGCGGAGCGCGGACTTGCGGTCATGGCGGTCACGCCGCAGGGGTTTCGGGAAGTCGATCCGGCGCCCAGAACGTTCGTGAAGTCCGGCTCCTAACCGGCGAGTGCGGCAATCACGCTGTTGAGCAAGAGGCGGCCGCGCGGCGTGGCGCTCAGCCTTTGGCCATCGAGGCGAAGCAGACCCTGCTCGACGAGTGTCGTCATCCGCTCTTTGTCCACACACCGGTCCCAGCGGGCACGATAAGCTGCAAGGTCGAGTCCCTCGCTCAAGCGCAAATTCATCAGAAGCTGTTCGCGTGCTGCATCGGTGGCCGCGATTGGCGCCTGCTCGATCAAGCCGTGACCGTTGCGGGCGACCAATTCGCGCCAACGTTCGGGGAGTTTTTCGGTCTGCGTCGCGATGCGCTTGCCATCGAGCTCGAGTCGGCCATGCGCGCCGGGTCCGACGCCGGCGTAAGTGCCGTAACGCCAGTAGAGAAGATTGTGCCGCGCTTCGGCACCTGGCCGCGCGTGGTTGGAGATTTCGTAGGCCGGGCGACCCGCCGCTGCCGTCAACGCCTGAGTCAGCTCGAAAAGATCGGCCGCGAGTCCTTCATCGGGGATCTTCAAACTGCCGCTTCTGTGCAACTGATAAAATGGCGTCGCCGGTTCGATCGTCAGCTGATAGAGCGAAAGATGTTCGGTGCCGAACGCGAGCGCTTCCTCTAACTCCTGGCGCCACGCGTCCAGCGTCTGATCAGGGCGGGCATAAATCAGGTCGAGCGACACGCGTTCGAAATTGGCCATGCCCAGCTTGAGCGCGGCTCGGGCTTCGGCGACATCGTGCAACCTGCCGAGCAGCTTCAGATCCCGATCATTCAGCGCCTGCATGCCCAGCGACAAACGGTTGACGCCGGCCGCGCGGTAATCGCGAAAGCGCGTCGCATCCGCACTCGCAGGATTCGCTTCGAGCGTGACTTCGACATCGTTGGCGGTACGCCACAATCGCGCAATCGTGTCCAGTGTGCGCTGAACGCTCGCGCCTTGCATCAGCGACGGCGTTCCGCCGCCGAAAAAAACCGTTTCGACGATGGGGCGCTCAGCACCTTGCTGCCCCGCCACCCACTCCAACTCGTGGACGATGGCGTCGATCCAGCCGTCCTCGTCGATGCGGCTGCGAACATGCGAATTGAAGTCGCAATAGGGACATTTGGCCGTACAGAACGGCCAGTGGACATAAATGCCGAAGCCGCTCATGGCGCGAAGACCGCGCTCCCGACGAGTTTCTCGAACGCCCGGGCGCGATGGCTCATGCCATGCTTGGTCCTGGGCTCGATCTCGCCAAATGTCTCGGACATACCGTCGGCCACGAAAATCGGATCATAGCCGAAGCCGTGAGCCCCTCGCGGCGGAAAGACGAGCGTGCCCAAGACTTCGCCTTCGAAGATCTCGACATCCTCGTGCGGCGCCGCCAGAGCAAGCGCGCAAACGAATTTGGCCGAACGGTCCTTGGTACCGGAGGTACGCAATTCCGTTTCGACGCGTTTGATTGCCTGCGCAAAATCCTTGTCGGGTCCCGCCCAGCGCGCGGAATAGATGCCGGGCGCACCGCCGAGCGCGCGCACCATGAGTCCAGAATCGTCCGCCAGCGCGGGATGTCCGGTCGCATGCGCTGCCGCGCGCGCCTTCAAGGCGGCATTGCCGGCAAAGGTTGTTTCGCTTTCCTCGGGTTCTTCGAGCTCGAGCTCGTTCGCGCCCACGACATGGAGACGAAAGGGCATCAGGAGCTCGCGGATTTCGCCGACCTTGCCTGGATTGTGGCTTGCCACCACCAGCGTATCGCCGGCGCGGAGCTTCATGGCGCGACGACGCCCTTTTGCAGTGCGACGAGCTCGGCGATCCCTTTGCGCGCAAGCTTCAGCATCTGGGCGAATTGCTCGTCGCTGAACGGTGCGCCTTCGGCGGTGCCTTGAAGCTCGACGAGGCCGCCGCTTCCCGTCAACACGAAGTTCGCATCGGTCTCCGCCGTCGAATCCTCGTCGTAATCGAGATCGAGCACGCTCTCGCCCTTCCACACACCGCACGACACCGCGGCCACATGATCTTTGATCGCGGGCTTGGTCACCATGCCGGTCTTCTTCATGAAGGCGACGCACTGATGCAGCGCCACGAAACCGCCGGTGATTGATGCCGTTCGGGTCCCGCCATCGGCTTGGATGACGTCGCAATCGATGACGATCTGGCGTTCGCCCAAAGCGCTGAGCTCCACCACCGAACGCAGGCTGCGCCCGATCAAGCGCTGGATTTCCAGCGAGCGGCCGGACTGCTTGCCCTGCGCGGCTTCGCGCCGCATGCGCTCATGGGTCGAGCGCGGCAGCATGCCATATTCGGCCGTCACCCAGCCCTTCCCGGTTCCGCGCAGGAAGGGGGGCGACGTTTCCTCGAGACTGGCAGTACACAAGACATGGGTATGGCCGAATTTGACGAGGCACGAGCCTTCGGCATGCTTGGCAACGCCCGGCTCAAGGGTCACGCTGCGCATCTGGTCGTTGGCGCGGGCGGATGGGCGCATCTGGTTTGCCTTGAAGTTTGCACGTTGCGCCGTTACCTAGCGGCTTTGCCGCCGCTGGTGCAAACCCTTCGGCGGCCATGGAAATAAGTTTCAGCGGATCAGGATCTTAAAGCGTTGGATTCAGTCAGTGCACAGGCTTTGAACAAGGCTCTTGGTGAGCGGCCGAGGGAAGTGTTCCGCCATCTCGTCGAGGCGTTCCTCACCTCCGGCGAGCCCGTGGGTTCGCGCACGCTCTCACAGCGTCTGCCGCTTGCGCTTTCGCCGGCCTCCATCCGCAACGTCATGGCCGATCTGGAAACGATGGGGCTGCTCTACGCGCCGCACACCAGCGCGGGACGCGCGCCGACCGAGAAGGGCTTGCGACTATTCGTCGACGGTCTGCTCGAAATCGGCGAGCTCGCGCCAGACGAGCGCGTCGCCATCGAAGCGCGCATGAGCGGCAGCGGTCGCGTCGTCGAAGACGTTCTCACCCAGGCAACGAGTTTGTTGTCGGGACTTTCAAACTGTGCCGGGCTCGTCGTGTCGTCGAAACAGGATTCGGCGCTCAAACATATCGAGTTCGTCGCCGTCGCGCCGGGCAAGGCCCTTGTGGTCATGGTGAGCGAAGACGGGCAGGTCGAGAACCGGTTGATCGCAACGCCGATCGGGCTCCCGCCTTCGGCACTCTCGGAAGCCTCGAACTATCTGAATGCCAGGTTGCGCGGACGCACGCTGGATGCGGCCCGTGGCGAAGTGATGTCGGAGCTGGAAAGCGAGCGCGCCGAACTCGATCAATTGACGGCGAAGATTGTTTCCGAAGGTTTGGCGACGCTATCCACCTCCGGCGCCAGCCTGCGTCACAGCGAGGAAAAGGTCCTGATCGTGCGTGGAGCTTCCCACCTGCTCGATACGGTCGAGGCCCAGGCGGACATCGAGCGTGTGCGCAATCTGTTTGAGGATATCGAGCGCAAGAACGATCTGATCCGGCTGCTCGAACTCGCCAGGGAAGGCGACGGCGTGCGCATTTTCATCGGTTCGGAGAATCGGCTGTTCAGTCTTTCCGGCTCGTCGATCGTCGCCGCCCCTTACGCCAACGCGCAAGGCAAGGTGATCGGCGTCATCGGCGTGCTCGGACCGACCAGGCTGAATTATGGCCGGATCATTCCGATCGTGGACCATACCGCAAAAGTCGTTGGCCGATTGCTGGGTTGATGCGTTAGAGAGACATGATGAGCGACGAAGACGAATTCGAGACCGTCGAGCCCGGCGAACGGCATCCTGCCGATGTGATCGCGGCACTGAACGCCGAAAATGTCGAGCTTAAGGACAAGCTCTTGCGCGCGCTGGCCGAGACGGAAAATACGCGCCGTCGTGCGGAACGCGACAGGGCCGACGCCAGCACCTATGCCGTGACCCGCTTTGCGCGTGAGATGCTGACCATCGCCGACAATTTCGCCCGCGCACTTTCCCATCTGCCGCCCGCCGTGCGCGAAGCCGCCGACCCGCAAGTTCAGGCCGTCATCGAAGGTGTCGAAGCAACGGAACGGCAGTTGCTGGCGGTGCTGGAGAATTACGGGATCAAGCCGATCGACACCAGCGACGGCAAGTTCGATCCCAATCTCCACCAGGCCATCGCGGAGGTCGCTGGCGAAGGTCGGCCCGGCGGCTCCATCGTCAACGTTGTACAAACCGGCTACACGATCGGCGACCGCTTGCTGCGTCCGGCCATGGTCACCGTGGCACGCAAGGAGTCGGGTAACGCCGACGGCAAGGTCTGAGGACGCGCGTCGAAGCGCTTAATGCGCTAGAGTGGCGCGCATGAGCGAAGCCCAAGCCATCACACCGGCGCAGCGGCAGATCGAGTTTCTGCCCTTCGAGCAGCAGATCTTCGCACGCTCGCCCTTCAGTCTCGTCACGACCGCCATATTGGTTTTCGTGCTGCTTTTCGGCGCCTTTCTTGTCGTGGCCGGCATCGAGCATGTGGCGATCATCCGGCGCGGTCTCTCTCCCACAGGCGCCTCATGGCCCGCCTTGGTGCTCTCCCTCATATGTTGCGCCGCGTTGACGATGCAGCGTTATGCGCGGGTCGCCGAGGCGAGGGATGCGCCGGCCTACGCTAAAATCCTGACGGGCGGAGCGACGAGCGTTGTCCGCGTTACCTCGATGGGCGCCCCCGAGGCGCGCTTGGGACGTGCAACCTTGATCGGTCTTCTTGTGGGCCTCGCCATTAGCGCGATCGTCGGTGTGAGCGAAAATCAAGAAGGTCATCCCATACCGCCCTTGACGCTGGCGTGGTTTACCTTCGTAACGACCTTCATGGTCATCCTGTTTACGCGCGGCGTGGAACAGACGCGCTCTGGCAGCCGCGCTTATGCCCGCTTGCTTGCATCCGAACTCAGGATCGACCTGTTGCGCACCGACACGTTGGCTGTCCTCGGCCGTTCAGCCGCCCGCTCATCTTTGATCTGGTTCGTGGTTAGCGCAGTTGCGTGCCTCTTTTTCGTCGGCGGCGATCTCAATTGGCTGACCGTTCTTCTGATCGTCGCCTGCGCGGCGATGGGCATCATCCAGTTTGTCATCGCCATGAGCCGGATTCACAGGCAGATCATGCAAGCGAAGGCCCAAGAGCTTGAGCACATTCGCTGTCAGATCGAGATGCAACGCTCGGCCATGACGACAGACGATCACGCCGCAACGCGGCTGCACGGCCTTCTAGCCTATGAGAAGCGCATCACGGAGGCGCCCGAGTGGCCCTTCGACCAGACGACGCTGCTGCGGGTCGGCGCATCGACGCTGATCCTGACGGTACCCTGGTTCGGCCAGGCGATCGCCGCCTATGTCGTCGATCATTTGAGCCGTTTCGCCGGTTAAACTTCGCGATTAAGCTTACCTCATGAGCGAACTTCGAATCGTCGTCGCCGGCGCCGCCGGACGGATGGGCAAGACCGTGATCCGCATGATCGCGGACGCATCCGGCTGCGTTGTGAGCGGCGCCCTGGAAGTGCCGGGCAAGCCGGATCTTGGAGCCGATGCTGGAACGCTCGCCGGAGTACAGTCGTTGGGCGTTCCAATCACCGACGATCCGCTACCGCTCATCGCCAAGGCGGAGGCCGTGATCGACTTCACCAATCCGAAGACCTCCGTCGAGCTGGCGGCGCTTTGCGCCCAGGCACGCATCGTTCACGTCATCGGGACCACGGGTTGCACGACAGACGATGACGCCAAGATTCGCGCCGCCGGGCGCCACGCTGTCGTCGTCAAATCCGGCAATATGAGTCTCGGCGTTACGCTGCTTGCGGCCCTGGTGGAGCGGGCGGCGCGGGCGTTGCCCGACTACGACATCGAAATCGTGGAGATGCATCATCGGCTGAAAGTCGATGCGCCGAGCGGCACGGCGCTCCTCCTCGGCCAGGCGGCCGCGCGCGGCCGCGACGTCCCGCTCTCCGACAAGTCGGTGCGTGCGCGCGACGGCATCACCGGCGTTCGCAACGATGGCGCAATCGGTTTCGCGAGCCTGCGCGGTGGCACCGTCGTCGGCGAGCACGAAGTCATCTTGGCCGGACCGCAGGAGCGCATCGTGCTGTCGCATGTCGCGGAGGACCGCGCGATCTTCGCGCGTGGTGCCATCGCTGCGGCAAAATGGGGCCAGGGCAAGAAGCCCGGGCTCTACGCCATCGCCGATGTTCTCGGTCTCTCCGACTGAGACGCGGCCTCGAGCGCGAGCATCGCGCGCTTGCGCTCCAGACCCCAATGATAGCCATTGAGCGCTCCGTCGCTCGCGAGCACGCGATGACAGGGGATGAGCCAGGAAATCGGATTGCGACCAACCGCCGTACCGACGGCACGCGCCGCGTCTTCGTTGCCGATCTTTTCGGCGACTGCGCCATAGGTCGAGAACCGACCCGGCGGAATCGCCAGCAAAGCCTGCCAGACCTTCACCTGCCAGGGCGTTCCCATCAAATGCAATGACAGGTCGCCCGTACCTGTGAAGATTTGTGCCGCGATTTTCGCCGTGCGTTCGTGTGCTTCGTGATAGCTGGCCTTGGGCCAACGCGCGCGCATGTCGGCGAAAATCCGTTTCTCTTCGCCTTCGTCGCCGAAGGCGAGGCCGCACAAACCTTTTGACGTCGCGAGCACCAACGCGATGCCGAATGGCGAGGGGTGAAAGCCGTAGCCGATTTCGACGCCGGTGCCGCCCTTGGCGTAGTCGCCCGGCGTCATTGCCTCGATCTTGAGACAGAGATCGTGCAGGCGCGAGGGCCCCGACAGTCCCGCATCGAGCGAGGTTTCGAGCAGATTTTTACCTTGCGCCAGATCCGACTTGGCATGATCGAGCGTCAGATGGCCGACGAAGTTCTTCGGGCTGACGCCGACATAGCGTGTGAACAGCCGCTGGAAGTGGAAGGGCGAGAGATGGACCGCCGCTGCCGCGTCTTCGAGCGACGGCTGATCGAGATAGTGCGCGCTCAAGTAACGGATGGCGCGGCCCATGCGCCGCCAATTGGCGTCGTTTTCGTCGAAGGAGAGTACATTGCTCATGGGCAGAAGATGGGCCCGCCGGCGGCCCTTTGCGACCCGTTTCTTGCGCACTTCAGACGGTGTTTTCACGGGCCAGCCGCAATGCCGATTTCAAGGTTTGGGCGAATGTGGCGCGCGTATCGGGCGCCAAAAACGTTCCGATGCGCACGGTCCTGCCATGGCTTCGAAGCGTCAACTGGCTCCAATGGTCCGGCGGATCGTCCATATGCGCGCGGACCCAATAGGGGTTGAAGCGGATTTCATCGCCTTCCCCCTTGGCTGGGCGACGTGCGATGCGCAGGAGCGAATGGGTCAGCGTGACATGCTCCTCGCGCCGGGCCGCGATGAGGCTTGCGCGAAAGGCCCAGGCCAGAAGCGCGACGTCGGCTCCCAGAAAGGGCGCGACCGGCCAGGCACCGCGCAGGACGAAATAAAGCGCGAAGAGGATGTTGACGCCCGCGACGCCAGCCAGAATTGCGCAAAGAATTCGGGGGCTGAGCGGCGGGCTCGGCCTCAGCACCTGATCGAGAAGGACACAGTCTCCAGACGCCATGCTGTGAGATTACTTGCGCCTACTGTGTTGCCGCAACACTGTGCTGCGATCGATTAGGGGACGGGTATGGCGCGCGCCTTCAGCAAGGACGAGGTCGAGGAATTCTTCGCGCGGCTGAAAAAGCAGATTCCGGAGCCCGAAACCGAACTCCAATCGCTCAATCCTTACACGCTGCTCGTCGCGGTCGTTCTCTCCGCCCAGGCGACCGACAGAAGCGTCAACAAGGCGACCGAGCCTTTGTTCCTGATCGCCGATACGCCGGAAAAGATGGTCGCGCTCGGCGAAGAAAAACTGATCGCCTACATCAAGACCATCGGCCTTTTCCGTACCAAGGCGAAAAACGTCATCGCGCTGTCAAAGTTGTTGATCGAACGCCATGGCGGCCAGGTGCCGCGCACGCGTGAAGAGTTGCAGGCATTGCCTGGCGCCGGTCGGAAGACCGCGAATGTCGTGCTTAACGTTGCGTTCGGCGAAAAGACGATCGCCGTCGACACGCACATCTTCCGTGTCTGCAACCGCACCAATCTTGCGCCTGGAAAAGACGTCGTGGCGGTTGAGCTCGCTCTGGAAAAGAAGGTGCCCGACAAGTTCAAGCTCCACGCGCATCATTGGCTGATCCTGCACGGACGCTACACCTGCGTGGCGCGCAAGCCGCTTTGTCCGACCTGCGTGGTGAGCGATCTTTGTCGCTTCAAGCACAAGACGAAGGAGGGCGCGCCGATCAGGAAACCGGCCGCGGCGCGACGCGGGCGCGCAAGGCGTTGAGGCAGGCTTCGTCGGCCGCGATATTGGCTCCCCTGGGTGTCGTTTCGACGTGCCATACGGCCGTCGCGCCATCGCGCGAATAGAGGAAGAAGAACGCTTTGCAGGTTGGTGCGTCGAAGCGCCAGATCTGGGCATTGCCGTCGTGACGCACGAGCGCCGGCATGCCGAACGTCGCGCGCAGGTCGGCTTCGCGCAGACCTGTCGTTCCCACGGGCTCGCCCGACGGAGGCGCCGGCGGCAGCGCCACCCGTGGCGGTGCTGCCGGTTTTGTCGCACAACCTGCAAGCACGCAACAAATCGACAGTAACGCCGCCAGTTTTTTCATCGCGTTTGTTCCTCGTGGCTCAACCGTTTGAAGAGATGTGCCATCAAAGCCGAGCCAAAAAAAGGCGCGATCAGATCGACAATGGGAACGGCGGTCAGGATCGCGATCAGGAGTCCGGCGGCATAAATTCTTGTGGAATACCGCGCGCGCATCGCATCGCTGTCACTGCGGTTTAAATGACGCAGCGCCGCAAGCTCGAAATATTCCCGTCCCAGCAACCAGCCATTCGCCAGGATCGTGGCAAACTCGGCCAGGCCCGGGATGCCGATGTCCATCGGCAACAGCGCCACATTGAGCAGTAAGGAAAGCGCGATCAGCCGGAACGTTTCTCCGAAACCAGTGATGAAAGGCGTTCCGGGCGCCTTCGGATCGTTGGGGTAAAAGTGCGCGTCGACTTTGGCTGCTATGCGATCGAGATAGAGCGAGCCGAAGATGGCGGCGACCGGTGCGCCGAGAAAGAAGAGCGCCAGAATCAAGATGATCGGCGTGGTCACCTCGAGAAAGCGATTGACCCAGATCGAGCCCAGCGGCGGGAGATGCGTCAGGCCGTATTCGATGCCGGCGAACAACAGAATGAACAGCAGGGCCGTAAGCAAAAGGGAGCGCAAAACGATGCCGACAAAGTCGCGATCGAATAGCATGGCCAGGGCCTTGCCGGCGCTTGCGAACATTCGAACGCTCCTCTAACTGAGTCGTGTTTATAGGCGAAATGCCGGGGACCTTTAATGGCGTACCGCTACGATGTTGCGGCGCTGGGTAGCGCAATCGTCGACGTGTTGGCACCCGTCGACGACAAGTTCCTGCTCGACCACAATATCGCCAAGGGCGTGATGACGCTGATCGATGATCATCGCGCAGCCCAACTGCATCACGCGCTGGGCGCGCCGCTTGAAATTGCCGGCGGCTCGGCCGCGAACACGATGGCCGGACTAGCGTCTCTGGGCGGCCGCGGCGCTTTCGAAGGCAAAGTCCGAAACGACAGGCTGGGCGCGGCGTTCGCCACCAGTCTCAAGGGACTTGGCGTGCATTATGCCACCAAACCCGCCACGGACGGACCATCAACCGCCTTGTGCCTGATCGCGGTGACGCCGGATGGCGAGCGCAGCATGAACACCTATCTCGGGGCATCGCGCGAATTTTCGGTAGAGGACGTGGATGAAGCGGAGATCGCCGCGGCAGGGGTTCTCTACATCGAGGGCTATCTGTGGGACGCGCCGAAGGCGAAGGCCGCGTGCCTTAAAGCCATCCGCGAGGCGCGCCGTGCCGGAACAAAAGTCGCGTTCACGCTCTCCGACCCCTTCGTGGTCGGCCGTTACCGGGACGAATTCCTGACGATCCTGAGCGACCTCGACATCATTTTCGCGAACGAAGACGAAGCCAAGGCGCTGTTCGAAGTGGAGAGCTTCGATTCCGTTCTTCAGGCGGCGCGTTCGTCATGGCACGGCGTTGCCGCACTGACGCGCTCGGAAAAGGGCTGCGTCATCGCGCAGAAGTCTGAAGTCCATGTCGTGGATGCCTGGCCGATCGAGCGCGTTATCGACACGACGGGTGCGGGTGACCAGTTCGCGGCCGGCTTCCTCCATGCGCTGACGCGCGGTCGCCCGCTTGGCGAGTGCGGGAAGCTGGCGACGCTTTGCGCCGCCGAAGTCATCTCGCATTACGGCGCGCGTCCTGAAACCTCTCTCCAGGGGCTGGCGGCAGACGCCGGTTTGATCTAGCCGGGTTTGCGCAAATAGATGTAGAGCGCGCCTTCGCCGCCATGTTTGATGTGAGCCGCGCGCGCGCCTGCAATGATGGCGGCGAAAGCGGGTTCTCTGAGCCACCGCGGCACGACCGCTTTCAAAACGCCGCGCGCGCGATAGTTCAATTCCATGTCGAACGGTGCGTCGGGCGCAATGCGCGCGCCCTTGCCCGTCACCACCAGCACGAGTCGGTGCCGCCTCGCCTGCGCCGCGCGCAGGAACACCAGGAGCGCGTGATGCGCGTCGCGTTCGGTAAAGCCGTGTAGATCGAGCTTGGCGTCTGGAGCGATCAGACCCCGGCGCAGCCTTTCATCGGTTCGGCCGTCGAGCCCGCTTCCGCTTGGCGCCTTTCCGGTGCGCGTCTTGCCGCCCGTTGTAGAAGTCACCGCCATTTGCGCCACAGGTCGCGCCTCTGCGATCGCCTGTACAAAAAGTTCGCGCTCTTCCTTCGTCGTCTTGCGCCGGCTCATCGCCCAACGCCCTGGGCAACTTGTTTGGGCAAAAGGACAAAGAGTTGTCCGGATGACTTCATGGCTCCCGCCAGCGCTTCCGCGCGCGCGCCAAAGCCGAAGAAAACATCGGCTCGGGCCGGTCCTCGGATCGCGCCGCCGGTATCCTGCGCTATGAAAAGGTTCTGGAGCACGTGTCCATCGGGCAGTTGCGCAACAACGAAGATAGGTACGCCCAGCGCATGGAAATTGGTGTCGACGGCAATGCTCGCTTCAGGGGTCAGCGCAACACCTTCCGTCCCATCACTTCCAAGCGACGCATTGCCGACCGGCGCCTCCTTGAAGAAGACATAAGACTGGTTCGTTTCCATGACCTGGCGGGCGGCAGATGGATTGGCCTTAAGCCAGGCGCGAATGGATTGCATGGAAACCGTTTCGCGCGTCAGCGCGCCCAAGCGGATCAGCTCGGCGCCGATGGCGCTGTAGGGCCGGCCGTTCTGCGCCGCATAGCTCACGCGAATCGTCTCGCCATCGTCCAGCGCGACCCGTCCGGAGCCCTGGATGTGGAGGAAGAACACGGCAACCGGATCGTCGGCATAGAAGAGTACGCTCGCTGGTGGCGGAAATTCGTCGAGTTCGGCCCGCGTCGCGTAGGGAACAAGATGTTGGGCACTGACACGCCCAGCCGTGAGCTTCCCCTTCAACTCCGGCCTGAACTTGCCCAGATCTACGCTGATCAAGTCGCGCGGCGCGGCATAGACCGGCGTTTGATACGCGTCATGGCGCGTTCTGCTGCCGTGCAGCAGCGGTTCGTAATATCCGGTGACGAGTGCGTCGCCACCAACTTCGAAGGCCGAGAAATGGTCTTCGAAGAATTTTCTCGCCGCGTTCTCGTTGGTTGCGAGGGCAGCGCGGCAGACGCCGAACCAGTCTTCCACGTGCCTCGCGTAACCGCCAAGCTCGGAAGTGGCCTGTGCTTTCAGAATCGTGCCGCACGATCTCTGAAAGGCAGCCAGTGCCGCGCGCTTGTTGAAGGCGGGCCAGCCTGGCAGCCCCGTCAGTGAAACAGGCGTCAGCTCCAACTTGGACCCTTTGCTTTCCTTGTGAGGCAAAACAAACCAGGCGGCGATGCCGACGCTCACGAGGATGAACAGAAACAGAATTCCGGGAATACGCGAACGCATTCCCTTGCCCCAAACTTATGGAAGAGCGCCGGACGTTGCGACCAGGAGCCAGTTCGGATCGCGCGAGCGCACGTCGCGCGCGAACGTCCAAACATCGGTGACGTCGCGGACCGTTTTGGAATCGCCGTCGATGACGGAGGCATTCTGGTCGGTGGTCGCCGAAATGAATTGCGCGCCGAAGGCGAGCGTGATTTCGGCGCTGCGGCCCTTGAGTGCGGCGTGGACGATCTTGACGTCCTTGAAACCGACGAAGGTGAAGGCCATCGATTCCTTACGTTGTTCGCGGCCACTGATCACTTGCCCGAAGGCGGCGTAGACCTCGTCGCTCAAAAGCGGCTTGAGCTGCGCCCGTTCGCCCTTTGCAAAGGCCGTGACGATGAGTTCATAGGCGCTGCGGGCGCCGGAGATGAAGTGGTCGGTTTCGAAACTGCGATCGGCGAGCTTGATGTCCATGAGTCCGCGCGCCACCGGATCCGACGGCGCATCTGCGGGAGGCGCCGGGCGTGCCGCGACGGGCAAGGGCACGACATTGTCCTTGGCGGCGGCAGCATCCGCCGGCGTTCTGCCGGTCAAACGAAAACTGTCCGGCGGCGGGCGCTCGTTACCTGTCCGACGGCCCAAGACCGTGTAAAGCCGGAACAGGATGACGCCCGCGACGACCGCAAACAGGAAAATGTCAAAAAACTGCGAATTCGGCATTGTTCGTCAAACCCACCGCGGCGCCCAGTCCGCCAGAGACAAGACTAAACCCGCGCGTCATGAGGGTCCAGCATTCTCGGTAACGCTTCGGAACCCAGCGAGTTGCTTGTCACGCTGGCGCCTTCCGTGGTACCCGCCGCGCGCGAAATTCCAAGGAACACGTCTCATGAGCGGTGGACCAGCTGGCGCCCAGGGCGATGCCAATGCGCCGCGCGTTCAGATCGTTGCGCAATACATCAAGGATCTGTCGTTCGAAAATCCCGGCGCACCCGGGACGATCACCAATCGACCGAATATCGATCTCTCCGTCGATCTGCAGGCGCGGCGCATGGATGGTCCCTTGTTCGAAGTCGAACTGAAACTGCGCATTAACGCCAAATCGCAGGAAGACAAACCCGTCTTCCTCCTCGAGCTTGTCTACGCCGGACTGTTCCAGATCGTGAATGTTCCCGACGACGTACTGCAGCAGGTGCTCTTGATCGAGGGACCGCACATGCTCTTCCCTTACGCCCGGCGCATTATTTCGGACGCCGTGCGCGACGGCGGCATGCCGCCCCTGATGATCGAACCGATCGATTTCGCCGGTCTGTTTCGCAGCAAGCAGGCACAGATGCAGCAGTTCCGCAGCGGAGCGCAGGAATCAGGGACCGCCTGAGAACGCGCTCCACAACGCGGCACTGCCAAGCTCCTCGGCGACGAACCTGGCATGCGCCTCGGCTTCGATGGCTGTAAGCCTTGCGGGCAGCGCTTCGGGACGTATCCGGATGAGCCGCACCGCGTCCGGCGCTGTGTCGGCGCGATCGATCGGGCTGAGCGAGAGTTTGCGCTGACGCCCGCCCATGAGCTCCAGGTAAACCTGTGATGTCAGCTCGGCATCGAGAAGCGCGCCATGCTTCACTCGAGCCGACAAATCGATGTCGAAGCGCCGGCACAACTCATCGAGCGAATAGCGTGCTCCGGGTACCTTGCTTTTGGCGACCTCGATCGTATCGATGGCGCGTCCATAGGGGATCGGCGGCCGGCCGATGCGGTGCAGTTCCGAATTGACGAATTTCAGATCGAAGCTCGCATTGTGGATCACG